>Ga0209345_10002369_pt1 | contig 20909 bp, 18 predicted proteins | sample Cruoilmetagenom7_FD_187294 | JGI IMG/M metagenome (GOLD analysis project Ga0209345, IMG submission 187294) | Oil polluted marine microbial communities from Coal Oil Point, Santa Barbara, California, USA - Sample 7 (SPAdes) (version 2) | ecosystem: Environmental > Aquatic > Marine > Oil seeps ... | reverse complement strand
CTTTTTTTCAAAAATTGCCCCCTTAATATTTTTTGCCGTATGAAAATGATTTTTTTTTAATGCTGTATCATGTAAAATTTATAGTTTATTAAAAATTAATCTATATTATTAAAAACTTAAACTTGTGTAAAAGGTGGGACACACCCTAAATACCTTCAGCAAGTTGAACAATCCAGAAAACGAAAAAGATAGATTAAAAAAAAATTATACGCCCGGCTGGAATCGAACCAGCGATCTTCAGCTCCGGAGGCTGACGCCCTATCCACTGGGCTACGGGCGCATTTTTAGCAAGTGTATTTTATGTATTATAATTAGTCAAGTTCTAAAAAAATTAACACCAATGTTTTCTATGAAACAGGCTCAATAATAATTATTTAGAGTTTTTCATAGTATAGCTTATTCAAAGCCAAAATCTCTTATAAATATTTTTATTAATTTAATGGATTTTTCTCAACATACTCTTTTACTTCACCAACGACATATAAAGAGCCTGCAACGCAGATAACTTCATCAGGCAATGCTGTTTCAACAGCATATCGGAATGCTTCGGTAACGTTTGAGATTATTTTTACATCTGAGATAATTGCTTTAGCACACGGATAAATTTTTTCCGGGGATATGGCTCTTTCTATTATAGGGCGAGTTAAAATAACTTTTGAACATATTGGAAGAAGATTTTCAAGCATAGCTGAATATGGCTTATCATCTAATATACCTAATACAAGAGTGACTTTTTTATCATCAAAATTTTGGTATATAAATTCTGCCAGGTTTTGCGAAGCAACCAGATTGTGAGCGCCATCAAGCAGTATATGTGGTGAACTTGAAATGACTTCCAGTCTTCCAGGCCACACATTTTCTAAAAGACCTTTTTTAATATTTTCTATTGTTAATTTCACATTATTTTTAAACAGCATTTCACAAGTGGCAAGGACCAGTGCTGCATTATCGACCTGGTGATTTCCAAGCAGTCCTGTGCGCATGTCAGGCCATATGTTTTCTATTCCATAATAGGTAAATGTACCATTTTGGTTTTTAATTACATTAAATTTATCTCCCAAACGATAAAATGGAGCATGTTTTTTTTGAGCAATTTCCTCCAACACAGCAATGGATTGTTTTTGTTGAACACCTGTTATAACCGGAGAATATTCTTTTATTATTCCACCTTTTTCCCTTGTTATCTGAGATATAGTGTCCCCCAGGTATGCCTGATGTTCAATGGATATATTTGTAATAACAGATATTTCAGGCTGAATAATATTTGTAGCATCCAGTCTTCCTCCCATTCCTGTTTCAATAACAGCCCAGTCAACCTTTTTCAGACCAAATTCATAAAAGGCCATAGCTGTTGCAAACTCAAAAAAAGTTGGTTCTCTTTTTCCGTAGTTAGCATTTTTTACGGCATTGTAGGCCAAAACCACATCTTTATCAGCAATCTGAGAGTTGTTTATACGAATTCTTTCGTTAAATCGCACCAGGTGTGGGGAAGTATAAAGCCCGACTGTATAGCCTGAACATCGCAATATTGCCGCTAAAGCCGAAGCTATTGAGCCTTTCCCGTTTGTTCCTGCAATGTGTATAGATTTAAAACTGCGGTGTGGATTTTCAAGATTGTTTAAAATATTAGTTATAGTACAAAGACCCAGTTTAATCCCAAATCTTCTTAACCCAAACATTTTATTAAGACAATCATTATAAGAAATTTCTGTACTCATATTTTAAAATTAACCATAAAGTATTAATTTGCCATAAAAAAACCCGACAAAAAAACAAATCTTGCCGGGTTGCAATAATTTAAATAAATATTATTCAGTTATCTAATATCTATTTCTATATCTACGATTTTTTGACTCAGAAATTCTTTTTCTTCGTAAGGCTTCTCGATGTTTGCGCCGTCTGTACTCACTCGGTTTTTCATAGCTTTTTTTAAGCTTAAGGCGCTTGAAAAGACCGTCATTTTGAATTTTTTTCTTTAAAATGCGCATAGCCTTTTCAAGGTCATTATCAAAAACCTTGACCTCAATATCTTTCAAATATCTCGCCCCCTTCTTTCAATCAAAAAAACAAACATTTTCCTGATAGTTATTTTTTTGTATATACCAAAGATATTGTTTTATAGCAAGAAAAAAATATTAAAATTACAAATTTCTCACGGGTTATTTGTCAAAAAATTATAGTTTTGAAAGAAGTTCGCTTGTAACATCTTTTACACCGGGCTTTCCATCTAATGTAACATATTTAACTGATTTTTCTTTTGCAGCAATATCTTTAAAATAATATGAAGATGCGAGGGTACCTGTTGTTGTATCATAATATATATTGTGGCGTTTGGCAATTGCCTGCTCATCCTGATCGTCTGCCCTTGAAGATAATTCTCCACCACAAACCCGGCATTTTTCTCCGTCCGGTTTAATAGCATCTATAAAAATATTATTGGGGTGATTATTGTCATTTACACAAAGCCTGCGTCCCATAATTCTGTTTTTTGCAATTTCTCGGTCAAGAATTATTTCAACAACAATGTCAAGATCCATGCCTTCTGTTTTCAAAGATTCATCAAGTTTTTCTGCCTGCACTTTGTTTCTTGGAAAACCGTCAAGGAGCCAACCTTTTTTACAATCATCTTGCTTAAGCCGATCAAGTACCATGGGAATGGTTATCTCATCAGGCACAAGATCACCTTTATCAATATATTCTTTAGCTTTTTTACCTAATTCAGTTCCTTTTTTAATATTTTCCCGGAATATCAATCCGGATTCAATATGGGCCATATTGTATTTATCTTTCAATATTTTGCCTTGAGTCCCTTTTCCACTGCCATTTGGTCCAAAAAATAATATGTTCATATAATTCTCCTTACTGTTGTTAAACATTCAAAGACCTTTTGAATGTTTTAAACAATTTAATATTGATTTTATGACTACATAAAACATATTTGTGTTAAAATAAAAATATATCTGTTTTATAATAATCTCTAAACACTAAACAAAAATAACTTTTATTGTTGATCCATTATTTTTGTAAACAACATAGTATGTTTAATTGCATTTTATGAGCAAGCCATTTTTTAATTAATAGTAAAATCTTTATCAATAGTGCTTAAACATTATTTGATGTTTAAACTTAAGCTTGTTCTCTTGTATTAAAGCAGGATCCTATTGTCAAGGCTATGGCAATTATTTTCACTATTTACAAATACCTAAGATAAGCTTTAATTTAAGCCCTAAAAACAGGATAATGACGATTTTTATCAAATACCATAAAAATTTCTCAAACTATATTTAATTGTTAAAAAATGCTTGACATATAATATTTAATGTGGTTAGTTAAATTATTCACACGCTATAGTATTTAGATAGATGCATTGTTGGTATGTGCTAAGGTAAATATATACATTTAAAATCCTCCATTGATTCTTTATGGTTCCAGCCAGATTTATAATCACATGAAAAATTTAAGTATAATAAATTCCTTGGTCAAAATATAGCTTTGTTGATTATTTGAAGCATCATGCAGTATTGGCATTAAACTTTAAGCTATTTGACAGGCTGCTTGCGAAATGCAAATTTTTAAATTCTAAATTCTACATGCAATATAGCCATGCATAACATATTTACATACACATACAATATATTGCGTATGAAAATTATTTTAAAACTGTATTTTTTTATATTGAACTAAGCTTGATTAAAAGCAATATGTTATGACTTTTGTGTTTTTCTAATTAGTGTTTATAAATGAGGTTTTTATTCAAGATCAAGGCATGCGAAAAAATGTGTGTTTTTTAATGTCTTAATCTATTTAGATTTAAACATGTTGTTGATAAGTTGTTTTTTTTAACACAAATAATTTTTTGTCGTATTTCTTTGGTATGACTCAATCAAAAATGTATTAATAATTTGGACTTTATATGGAGTAAATAGTAAATGAACTTAATGGAACTGAAGGAAAAAAAAATAAGCGAACTTACTGAAATGGCCAAAAATTTAAAAATAGAAGGTGCCTCTGGAATGAGGAAACAGGTTCTGATTTTTGCTTTGCTTCAGGCGCATATTGAAAAAAATGGTTTAATATATGGTGAAGGAACACTGGAAATATTACCTGATGGATTTGGATTTTTACGAGCTCCTGATTATAATTATTTACCAGGCCCTGATGATATATATGTTTCACCTTCACAAATCAGACGCTTTAATTTAAGAACCGGAGATACTGTGTCTGGCCAAATCAGGCAGCCAAAAGAGTCAGAAAGATATTTTGCTTTATTAAAGGTTGAGGCGGTCAACTATGAGGATCCTGAAATAGCAAGAGAAAAAATGCTTTTTGATAATCTGACTCCGCTTTATCCTGATAGAAAAGTTGGTCTTGAAACCGAGGATAATAACTATTCAACCCGCATAATGGATCTTATGACTCCCATAGGTTTTGGCCAAAGGGGTTTAATCGTTTCGCCTCCCAGATCAGGGAAGACCATGATGCTGCAGGCAATAGCAAACAGTTTAGTGGCCAACCACAAGGACATTGTTTTATTTGTGTTACTTATTGATGAACGGCCAGAAGAAGTTACAGACATGGAAAGATCTGTCAAGGGAGAAGTTATTAGCTCAACTTTTGACGAACCTGCAGAAAGACATGTTCAGGTTGCTGAAATGGTAATTGAAAAAGCCAAAAGGTTGGTTGAACATAAAAAGGATGTTGTGATACTTTTGGATAGCATTACAAGGCTTGCAAGAGCTTATAATGCTGTTATGCCTCCAAGTGGAAAGATACTTTCAGGGGGTGTTGATTCCAACGCTCTTCAACGTCCAAAACGTTTTTTTGGAGCCGCCAGAAACATTGAAGAGGGAGGAAGTCTCACAATTTTAGCAACAGCATTGATTGATACCGGCAGCAGAATGGACGAGGTTATATTTGAAGAATTTAAGGGAACTGGCAATATGGAAATTCAGCTGGACAGAAGGCTTGCAGACAAAAGATTGTTTCCGGCTATAGATATTAATAAATCAGGCACACGCAAGGAAGAATTATTACTAGAAAAAGAGATCCTCAATCGGGTATGGATTTTGCGAAAGATTCTTTCCTCTTTGAATTCTGGAGATTGTATAGAATTTTTAATTGATAAAATGAGTGGAACAAAAACAAATCAAGATTTTTTAAATTCAATGAATGCATAAGATGTTATATTTGTTAGTTTAATTTTTTTTCATTACACATGGGGCAATAATTTATTGTTGACTTTAATTGTATATTGTTTAAAATAATTTCTTTTTGTAATAATTCAAAATTTATGCTCTATGAATGTGGATTATTAAAGTTCTGGAATGAATAAAGTATATTAAACAAATTATCATGCAATAACGGTAAACATTGTTTACTTATCATTTATTCGCAATTTGATGAGTTAATTTTGCAAAGGAAATAATTAAGAAAATGAAAAAAGGTATTCATCCAAAATATAGTGAAACAACAATAAGCTGTGCCTGTGGAAATTCAATTGAAGTAGGTTCTACCAAACAAGATATCAGGGTTGAAATTTGTTCAAAATGCCATCCTTTTTTTACAGGTAAACAAAAACTTATTGATACTGCCGGAAGGATAGAAAGATTTCGCAAAAAATATGCTGAATTTCAGTAATATGTCTATAAAATATTTTTTAGAATTTATATAAATATAGTCCAAATATAACTGCATAAAGCTGGACCATACTTTGCTTGCAGCCAACATGCATAGGTGTAAATAGGGGGGTGCCCATCCCTAAATGGCCTTTTTGTCCAATAGCTTTGTTATGCTACAAAAATAATCCTCGACAGGCTGCTTACGGAATGAAAATTTTTTTCAAGTTCAAGGCGGAAAATTAATTTGACCGCAGGCATACAGATAGTATTTAAGAGGATCAAATTAATTTTCTAACGCAGAAATTGGATAAATTGCCTTTTGTAACAGCCTGTCGAAATACTTATGTATTTTGGTGGTTATTTTTTTAACATGCCTTGATCTTGAACAAATATCCTCAATTTATGGACGGACACTAACTAAGTATTTATATTTTTTTATTATATACACTAAATAGAAAACTTTATAAAATCCATAGGAATCACCTCTTTTCCGCTTACATGCACACCTGCTCAACACATCTATTATGTGCGGTGCAGTCAGCCTTTTAAAATTAGACAGGTGCATTTGTTTCTGACGGCCATGTGTTAAAAGCACAGGTCAAAATTTCTAACAGATATTTTTTTATGTTTAGGTTGTTTAATAATGTTTGATAAATTGATAGGCGTTGAAAAACGTTTTATAGAACTTGAAACTCTTTTAAGTAATCCAAAAATAATATGTGACCGTGAAGCTTTGCAAAAATACAGCAAAGAACATGCAGACCTAAATAAAATAGTTATACATTTTAGGGCATATAAAAAAGTATTGACAGAAATGGATGAAAGCAAAGAACTGCTATTAGATGCAGACCATGAAATAAAAAATTTGGCCCGCGAAGAAATTAATGCACTTGAGTCTGAGAAAAACAGGCTCAGGGATGAACTCAAAAAACTTCTGGTTCCAAAAGATACAAATGACGAAAAAAACGTAATTATTGAAATTAGAGCTGGTACTGGTGGTGAAGAAGCAGGGCTTTTTGCTGGCGATCTTTTCAGAATGTATAGCCGATATGCTGAAAATAATAATTGGGAAATAGAAATAATGGAACATCATGCAACAGGCGTAGGAGGCTTAAAGGAAATTATTACAATGGTCCATGGCAAAGGAGCATATAGCCGTTATAAATATGAAAGCGGAACCCATAGGGTCCAGCGCGTTCCAACAACTGAAACCCAGGGCAGAATACATACTTCTGCTGTTACTGTTGCTGTGCTACCGGAAGCTGAAGAAGTAGAAGTTAATGTTGATCAAAATGACCTTAAAATTGATGTATTTCGCTCAACAGGGCCAGGAGGACAGTCTGTAAATACTACTGATTCAGCAGTTCGTATCACTCATATCCCTTCTGGTTTGGTGGTAACATGTCAGGATGAAAAATCACAGTTAAAAAACAAAAACAAAGCAATGCGAGTTTTACGCGCCCGCCTTTTAGACGCGATGATCAGAAAACAAAATGAACAAAGATCAGAAGATCGAAAAAATCAGGTGGGATCAGGGGATAGAAGTGAAAGAATAAGAACCTATAATTTTCCACAAGGAAGAGTTACTGATCATCGAACCGGCCAAACTTTATACAAGCTGGATGATATACTGCAAGGAAACATTGATATCCTGATAGATGAACTTATTACATTTTATCAAGCCAAAGCACTTCAAGGCAATGCACTTCAAACCGCTGTATCAGCCTGATATGAGTATAATTGCTGACAATACCACATTAACTGTTGCAAGCATTCTCAACCAGACAACGTTATACTTATCAAACAATAATATTGACAATCCAAGGTTAACAGCTGATATACTGCTTTCACATGTGTTGGGTATTGAAAAAATTGATCTTTATCTGCAACATGATCGAAGCCTTTCATATGCTGAACTTACCCTATTTAAGGCACTTGTACAAAGAAGAATAAAAAAAGAACCTGTTGCATATATTCTGAGTAATAAAGAATTCTTTTCAATGGATATTGCCGTAAACTGTAATGTTTTAATCCCCAGACCAGAAAGTGAACTTCTTGTAGAAGAAGTTTTTTCGTATCTATCCAAAAACATGGTATGTTCAAACAACAGTGAACCAATTAAAAAACCTTCTTGCATACTTGAGCTTGGAACAGGATCTGGTGCTATCATTATTGCTCTTGCTGCAATGTGCTCTGAAAATCGTTTTTTTGCTTCTGATATTTCAAAAAAGGCAATTGAGCTGGCAATGAATAATGCAAAACGTTATAAACTTGACCAGACAATTACTTTTTTTGCTGGTGATTGGTTTGATCCAATAAATTCAAAAAAAACCACATTTGATATTATTATTTCCAATCCTCCTTATATTCCGACACACAAAATTTATAGCTTACAGCCTGAAATACGCAAATATGAACCCTTCACAGCTCTTGACGGAGGCAGTGATGGTTTATGCTCAATAAGAAACATAATAGATGATGCTCACAACTATCTGAAAAAGGGCGGATATCTTTTTTTGGAAATAGGATATGACCAAAAAAAGACAGTTCAAAAATATATTGACCATTGTGGACATTATAGTAGTATTGATTTTGTGAAAGATTATATAGGATATGACAGAATTGTAAAAATGCAAAAAAAATAAAATATAGTTAAAAAAATTGAACATTTAGTATAATTATTAATATGATAAAAAAATATTGCGAAGTGTTACATTATCTGCTATGCAACATTTATTTTTATTAAATTAGCACGTCTAATGGACCTGGTTTCTGGTGCTTTTAAGTTATATTTTAATCAAAATATAACAGAAGTTGGAATCAGGGATGAAATAGGCGGTTGTTGAAAACCTAAGTAAAAATGGAGAAGACAATGGCATATATAACAATGAAAGAGCTTCTTGAAGCTGGAGTTCATTTTGGGCATCAGACAAAACGCTGGAATCCAAAAATGAAACAGTACATCTTTGGATCAAGAAATGATATCTATATTATTGACCTTCAAAAAACAGCGCGACTGTTCAGAAAAGCCTATGACTTTATTATAGATGTTGCCTCAAATGGTGACTCGGTTCTTTTTGTGGGTACAAAAAAACAGGCACATGAGGCAATTTATGAAGAGGCCAATCGATGTGAAATGTTTTATATTCACAATAGATGGCTGGGTGGAATGCTTACGAATTTCCAGACAATTAAACAAAGTATTGCACGTCTTAACCATTTAAACACGATACACAATGACGGCTCAATAAATCTTTTTCCGAAAAAAGAAAGACTAAAATTAGCAAAAGAGCAGACAAAGCTTGATAATACACTTGGCGGTATTCGGAAAATGAGCAAACTTCCTAAAGCACTTTTTATTGTTGATCCCAAAAATGAATCAATCGCTGTTCGTGAGGCTATACGGCTCAAGATTCCAATTATAGCAATAGTTGATACTAATTGTAATCCTGATGAGATAGATTATGTAATACCAGGTAATGATGATGCGATACGTTCAATAAAACTTTTTGCATCACGAATAGCAGACGCATGTATTGAAGGCAGACAACAGTTTGAGGAAAAACAACAGGCAGAGACTGACAAAAAATTCGATGATAAAAAAAAGGTGTCAGCAGCTGATAATAGACCGCCACAAAGTGAAATAATAACAGTTGCAGATGATGGTGCTGAAGGCCCTATTATAGAAGTTATTAAAAAAACTAATTCTTCTTCTGCGGCTACACCTGAAAACAATCAGGAAATGGATGATAGCAGAAAGCTTGAAAACCCTGAAAACTAGAAATAAACAGTGCATCAGATGATACAGGAGAATATTAATGGCAACGATAAGTGCAGCATTAGTTAAACAGCTTCGTGAAAAATCCGGAGCAGGAATTATGGATTGTAAAAACGCACTTTCAGAATGTGGTGGTGATATTGACAAGGCTGGGGATTTTTTAAGGAAAAAGGGGCTAGCTACTGCCAAAAAAAGATCAGGAAGAGCTGCAAACGAAGGAACTGTTCAGTCATACATACACATGGGTGGCAAAATAGGTGTTCTTGTTAAAATAAATTGTGAAACTGATTTTGTTGCAAAAACAGATCATTTCAAGGAGTTTGCTACAAATATTGCAATGCATATTGCAGCTACAAATCCCCTTGGCATAAATATTGAAAATATTTCAGAAAAAATCATTAAAAAGGAAAGAGAAATATATCGTGCTCAAGCTTTGGAAATGGGCAAGCCTGAAAAAATAGTGGAGAAAATTGTGGATGGGAAAATCAACAGCTTCTTTAAGGAGAGTTGTCTTTTAAAGCAGTCCTATGTACGTGATCCTAATATGACTATTTCAGATTTACTAAATGATGTTATTGCAAAAACAGGTGAAAAAATAACAATTGAACGGTTTGCCAGATTTCAAATAGGAGAGGCTTGATTTTGACAATAGCACGATATAGAAGGATCCTTCTAAAATTAAGTGGTGAAGCACTTATGGGTGAAGGATCCTTTGGTATATGCCCTAAAATGATACAATATGTGGCCAAAGAAATACGTTCAACATTTGACCTTGGAGTACAAATCGCAGTTGTAGTAGGCGGTGGAAATATTTTTAGAGGCATTGCAGCAAGCTCATATGGTATGGATCGCGCTTCAGCAGACAACATGGGAATGCTTGCCACTGTAATAAACAGTCTGGCATTACAGGATGCATTTGAAAAAAAAGGTATGCAAACTCGTGTTTTAAGTGCGATAGCTATGCACGAACTTGCAGAACCTTATATTCGAAGAAGAGCTGTTAGGCATCTTGAAAAAAAACGAATCGTAATATTTGCAGCTGGAACAGGCAGCCCGTATTTTACAACTGATACAGCAGCTGTTTTGCGAGCGCAGGAGATTCATGCTGAAATTCTTTTAAAGGCAACAAAAGTTGACGGACTTTATGATGCTGATCCAGTTAAAAATAAAAAAGCAAAATTTATTGAAGAAACCACATATTTTCGTGTTTTGGAAAAACAGCTTAATGTGATGGATATGACAGCTATTTCTCTTGCAATGGACAATAAGTTGCCCCTTGTTATTTTCAATCTGAAAAATAAGGGAAATTTAAGAAAAATTGTATGTGGCAATCGTGTTGGTACTCGAATAATAAGCTAAACCTTACAATACAGACAGCTGTTAACTTATATTATTTGAATTGATAAATCTGATTAACAAAAAAACGAGGTTAATGCTCATGTTAGATTCTATATATCAAGAGACCAAAGATAGAATGAACAAGTCCATAAATTCCCTTCAAAATGAATTAAAAAGAGTTAGAACCGGGCGCGCATCATTATCTTTGCTTGACGGAATATCTGTTGATTATTATGGCAATTTAACGCCTCTAAATCAAATGGCTTCCCTTGCTATTCCTGAAAGCCGTCTAATCACAATACAACCTTGGGATATTTCCAAAATAAAAGATATTGAAAAAGCAATATTAAAGTCAGATTTAGGCTTAACGCCTTCAAATGATGGAAAAATTATACGTATTGCCATCCCTCCTCTTACAGAAGAAAGACGAAAAAAACTTGTAAAAATTGTTAACAAAATCTGTGAAGATAGTAAAATCGCTGCTCGAAATATAAGACGTGATTCAAATGAGCTTATTAAAAGTTTAAAAAAAGACGGTGATATCTCAGAAGATAATGCATATAAATCTCAAAACAAGATACAGAATATTACAGACGAATATATAAAACAAATTGATGATATTTTTATAGATAAAAAAAAGGAAATCCTTGAATTCTAGCATGTCATATCAATCTTCATCAGGTCTTGACACAGCGAACCTTCCCTCGCATATAGCAATTATTATGGACGGTAACGGGCGCTGGGCGAAAAAACGTTTGTTAAATAGAGTTAAAGGTCATAAAAAAGGAGCTGAAACTGTGCGAACTATTGTTCGTACATGTCGGGAGATAGGTATTTCGACTCTGACTTTATTTGCATTTTCAACAGAAAACTGGAGTCGCCCAAAAGCTGAAGTAAATGCCTTAATGAACTTTTTAAAGCAATTTCTTGAATCAGAACGCAGCGAACTTATAAAAAATAATATCCGGCTCAATGCAATCGGCCAGATAGAACGCCTGCCAGATAAGGTACAAACTGCGCTGCATGATACAGTTTTTTTAACTCAAAAAAATAATGACATGCTGTTAAATCTTGCATTGAGCTATGGTGGAAGATCCGAAATTGTTGCAATGGTACAAAATATTGCATCAAAAGTCAAGCAGGGGAAAATCGATATTGATACAATAAATTCTGAGTTAATCGCAGATCATCTTTACACAAAAAAAATTCCTGATCCGGATCTTTTAATAAGAACCAGTGGAGAAATGCGGATTAGTAACTTTCTTCTTTGGCAAATATCATATTCTGAAATATTTTTTACAGAAACTTTATGGCCTGACTTTGGAAAAGATGAATTATTAGAAATTATAAAAGATTATCAGAGTCGTGAACGCAGATTCGGTAAAATATGCGAATAAAATAAGGCTGTTGTGTTATTTTCAAGTCAAAATTAAACCACTATTGTCACAAATTCTCTTAATATTTTACCTTAAATAACGTCTTTTTTGGTAAATTAGGTCAAATATAAATATCTTAAACGTCTAATTGCTTTTGCGAGCCAAAAAGTACTCGCGTGGGTATTTATTTACGTTAATATAACATTATTTTTTTGGGTTATGCACTTAAAACGCTGGATTACAGCCATAGTTACTCTACCTGGTCTTTTGTATATAATTGTTCAGAAAAATGTACTGTTTTTTTCCTTTTTTATTTGTATAATATGTCTAATTGCACTATGGGAATATTTTAATATTACTATATCCTTTAAAGAGACAAACAACAAATTTCAACGCAGTCTTATCCCTTTAGTGGCTTTCTTTTTCGCTCCTGCCATTATACTATCTGCAACAAGTAAATCTTTAGAGCTTATTATATCCCTTATCGCAATAAATTTTATTATATCTGTTTTTATTTCTCTTTTTTTATTTAAAAAAAACAACAACATTGTTGAAATTATATTTAAACAGACATTAAGTGTAATATATATTCCACTTTTTCTTGCATTTTTAGTTTTGATACGAAATGAGCCTGATGGTATAAAATGGCTTTTATTTTTTTTAGCTGTCATTTTTGCAGGTGACACAGGTGCATATTATACTGGAACATATTTTGGAAAACATAAACTTTGTCCGGCGGTAAGCCCTGGCAAGACAATAGAAGGAGCATTTGGCGGGTTATCTGCAAATTTGTTAATTGGTATCCTTGCCAAGGTCATTTTCATGCCTGATCTGAAATGGATAACCTGTATTTTATTTTGTTTATCCATAGGCATTGCTGGCCAGGTTGGAGATTTATTTGAGTCTGAACTTAAACGAACAGCTTGTGTAAAAGATTCCGGTGCACTACTTCCGGGACATGGCGGTATATTAGATCGTATTGACGCTCTTTTATTTGCTGCTCCTGCTGCTTACCTTTTTATAATACACTATATCCCAGGTTAAAATAACATGAAAAACCTTTCAATTCTCGGTTCAACCGGGTCTATAGGTTGCAATGTTCTTAAGATAGTTGAAATGTTCCCTGAACGATTTTCTGTAAAAACACTTGCAGCAAAAAGTAATACAAAGTTACTTGCTAAACAAATAAAACAGTTTAATCCGGAGCTTGCAGTAGTGTTTGATAAATCCTTTGCACAGGATTTAAAAAGCATGCTTCCCTTAAAAACAAAAGTTGAAATTATGTATGGGGAAGATGGCTATTTAACTGCAGCTGCATACAGCTCTTCCGACATTATTGTTATAGCTATTGTAGGTGCAGCAGGTCTTATGCCCACGCTATCTGCCATTGAAGCTGAAAAGACAGTTGCTCTTGCTAATAAGGAATCTCTTGTAATGGCAGGTGAAATCATTACGAAAAGAGCCGAGCAAAAAGGGGTTCAAATAATTCCAATTGACAGTGAACACAGTGCTATTTTTCAATGCTTTGCAGGACATCGCAGAGAAGATATTGATAAAATTTTTTTAACAGCATCAGGAGGTCCTTTTTTAAATATGCCTGTAGATATTTTCGATACAATAAGTGTTGAAGATGCTTTAAAGCATCCTACATGGCAAATGGGACAAAAAATCAGCATTGATTCAGCAACCCTTATGAATAAGGGGCTTGAAGTAATTGAAGCAAAGTGGCTTTTTGATCTGCCCCTTGAAATGATACATATACTGATTCATCCTCAAAGTATTATTCACTCAATGGTTTCCTATGTTGATGGAGCTGTCATTGCCCAATGCGGAATGCCTGATATGTTAGGGGCAATAGGATATGCAATTTCATATCCTGAACGTCTTCCGTTAAAGCAACCCTCTTTGGATTTTGCCAGTATTGGTGCTTTAACTTTTGACAATCCGGATTTTGATAAATTTCCTTGTTTGTCCATTTCCTATGAGGCTTGCAGATCAGGAGGAACTCTTCCTGCAGTATTAAATGCTGCCAATGAGGTGGCAGTGCATGCTTTTTTGAAAAAACAAATTCAATTTGTTGAAATATCCAGTATTATAAAACAAACAATGGATAAGCATACATCCATTACAAACCCTGCTATTTCAGATATTTTGCATGCTGATAATATGGCCAGAAAGCAGGCACAGGAAATACTTGCAAAAGCATAAAAAAACTTCAAAATATCATTAAAACAAATTTCAAAATATCATTTATAAGTTTTTTAAAGGGTAAAAGGGACTAAAATTGCTATGGGAACAAATATTTTTGCCTTTATTATTGTTTTGGGAATTTTAATTTTTTTTCATGAATTGGGGCATTTTATTATTGCCAGATTATTCGGAGTCGGTGTAGAAAAATTTTCGCTGGGATTTGGGCCTAAACTTATTTACAAAAAAATCGGTATCACAGAGTATTGCATTTCTGCTATCCCCCTTGGTGGATTTGTAAAAATGGTAGGAGAAGAGCCAAATACTAAAATCGATCCTGAACAGATACCTTTCTCTTTTACCCATAAACATGTTTTAAAACGAATTCTAATTGTTGCAGCAGGCCCTTTATTCAATCTTCTTCTGGCAGTGGTAATATTTTTCTTTTTATTTTTAATTTATGGCAATTTTGTTTTAAAACCTGTTATTGGTGAAGTATTGGATACAGGACCTGCTAAATCATCAGGTCTGAAATCAAAAGATCTGGTAGTTGCAGTTAATGGCTCTGATATAAAAACATGGAACGAAATGGTTGATTATATTACCATAAGTAAAGGACAGCCCCTTGTTTTTTCGGTAATAAGAGATGAATCATTGCTTGAAATTAAAATTAAGCCGGAGCTTAAATCATCAAAAAATATATTTGGTGAAGATATAAACAGATATATAATCGGTGTTAAATCTTCAGGAGCTGTAAAATCAATAAAGCTTGGTCTTGTGGACTCGTTTAAAGAAAGTTTGGTTCAGTCCTATAAAATTATTGAACTGACTTTTAAAACAATTATTAAATTAATTCAAGGGACTGTATCTACCAAAACCCTTGGCGGACCAATTATGATCGCAGAAATGGCAGGTCAGCAGGCAAGGGAAGGAATCCCAAATCTTACTTTTTTTATTGCCCTTTTAAGTATTCATCTTGCCATTATGAATTTTCTTCCAATACCGGTTTTAGACGGTGGGCATCTGCTGTTTTTTACAATCGAGGCAATAATTGGTCGTCCTGTAAATAAAAAAATGCAGGAAATTGCTCAACAGGGCGGAATATTTTTGTTAATTTTGCTTATGGTTTGGGTTTTTTATAATGATATAGAACGGATTTTTTTTAGCTAAAAAATAAATTATTTTCATCTAAGTTGTAATCATTGTCCAAATTAAAATAATAATTATGAAAAAACATAGACTTGAAATAGCATTGAAACCTGATCTTTTTGACGCTGAAGGTAATAAGCTGCGCCAAAAAGCTTTAAATTACTTTGGTATTGATATTGCACAGGCACGTGTTGTTAATGTAATTACAATAGATGCTGCATTATCTTCTGATCAGTTAAAAACAGCTCAAAAAGAGATTTTTACAAACCCTGTCACACACATATCATCTTTTGATCCAATTGATATTGAATTTGACTGGATTATATGGGTTGGGTACAGAGCTGGAGTTAGAGATAATCCAGGAAGCACAGCTGTTGAGGCGATTGAAGACATTCTGTCAATAACATTTGGGGCTGATGAATCTGTATACACTTCAAAAAGATACTGTTTAAAAGGTTCTAATCTTACTTATTCAGATGTTAAAAAAATTGCAACTGAACTTTTAGCAAATGATATAATTGAGCAATGGAAAATTTATTCAGCAGACAAGTGGGATCCATCACAAGGAACTGGCATCAATATCCCTAAAGTTATATTAAATCATGATCCTGTAGTTACAACAATACCCGTTGACAGTGACAAAGCTTTACAAAAAATCAGTCAAAAGCGCAACCTGGCTTTAAACCCGAATGACATCCCTAATATAAGATCATATTTTTCAAATAAAAACGTGAAAAAAAATCGTGGAAAGTTTGGTTTATCAGATCCCACCGATGTAGAGCTTGAATATATTTCCCAGGCGAGAAGTGATCATTGCAACCACAACACATTTCAAGGACTTTTTCGGTATTATGATGATGCCAGTACATCAAAATTTGCTGTATATGACAATCTTTTTGATATATGCATCAAAAATCCCACTTTAAAATTAATGAAAGAAAAACCATGGGTTGTATCAGTTTTATGGGATAATGCAGGAGCAGGACGGTTTGATGCAAATCATAATTATGTAATTACAGGAGAAACTCATAATTCACCTTCTAATATAGAGGCATATGGCGGAGCCTTAACAGGGATTGTAGGGGTTTATCGTGATCCAATGGGTACAGGCAAAGGTACACGTCTTATTATGGGCAGCTATGGATTTTGTGTGGGTCATGACAATTACAAAGGTCATCTCATGCCACGGCTCCATCCAAGACGCCTTTTAGATGGCGTAATAGAAGGTGTGCGGGATGGCGGCAATAAAAGCGGAATTCCAACCACTTTTGGTCAGGTACAGTTTCACTCAGGTTATATGGGGAAATGCCTTGTATTTGTTACAGCTCTTGGAATAATGCCATGTATTGTCAATAATGAACCTGGACATCAGAAAACTACATCACCAGGTGATTTGGTTGTCATGTGTGGCGGAAAAGTAGGTAAAGATGGTATTCATGGAGTTACAGCTTCATCAGAAATATTTTCTAAAAATACGCCAGCTGGCCATGTTCAGATTGGTGACCCATATACCCAGAAAAAAATGCATGATTTTTTGTTGGAAGTACGGGATAAAGGGCTTATACAATTTATTACAGATAATGGAGGAGGAGGCCTTTCATCTTCAATTGGAGAGTCAGCACGCTTTTCCAATGGATGTGAAATTCAGCTCGATAAAGTTCCTTTGAAATATGTTGGCTTAGATCAATGGGAAATATGGATTTCAGAATCACAGGAAAGAATGACAATAGCTGTATTGCCGGAACACATTGACCTTTTTATGGAACTTTCAAAAAAACATGCTGTTGAAAGTACTGTTATTGGAAAATACACTGATTCAGGAAAACTTCATATAACATATGTTAATAAAAGCTGCGCATATATTGACATTGACCTGATAGACAAAGGTTTTAAACAATGGGAATTTGAAGCAAGGTGGTCTGCACCTGAAAAACGCGGGTTAAAAGAGCCAGTATTTAGTGAGCCAAAAAATTATAATAAATTATTGCCTGATATGTTGTCACGCCCGAATATCTGTTCAAAAGAGTGGATAACAAGACAATATGATCATGAGGTACAGGGAACTAGTGTTGTAAAACCTCTTATTGGTGCCCATCGTGATATAAACAGTGACGGGGTTGTTATAAAACCTGTGTATGATTCAATCAAAGGAATAGCATTTGCACAGACACTTTTGCCTGCTTATTCTGCTATTGACACTTACCATATGACCACATGTACTGTAGATGAGGCTGTTAGAAGGCTGATTTCTGTTGGTGCTGACTTTGAGCATATTGGAGGTGTTGATAATTACTGCTGGCCAAATATTCAGTTTCATACAATTGATAATCCAGATGGAAAATACAAGGCAGCTCAGCTTGTAAGATCATGTCTTGCACTTCGCGATATCTGTCTTTATTATGGAATCCCTCTTTTATCCGGAAAAGACAGTATGTATGTTGATGGTAATCTTGCAGGACAATATGGCGAAACCCATAAAATATCAGCTTTGCCAACGCTTCAATTTTCTTCAATATCAGTAGTTGAAGATGCCACAAAATGCATTACAATGGACTGCAAAGTTGAAAACGATTTGGTCTACATAATAGGAACAACAAAAAACGAACTTGGCGGATCAGAGTATTACGAGCATATGGGATATGTGGGATTAAATGTTCCGGAAGTTGAATTTGATAAGTCTGTTTACTTGTATAAAGCCCTTGCTCTTGCCATAAAAAAAAGTTTTGCAGCATCTGCTCATGGGATATATCGTGGAGGTTTAGGTATTCACCTTGCAATGGTTGCCATGGGAGGCGATTTGGGAATGGAAATTGATTTAGGCCATGTTCCTGCCTGTGGAATTAACCGAAATGATTTTATTTTATTTTCTGAATCAGCTGGACGATTTATTGTTACAGTTATGCCTGAAAAAAGAAAAAAATTTGAAAATGTACTTAAAAATACTTCCTATGCATGTATAGGCAAAATAACAAAAGAATCTAACCTGATTATAAAAGGAATTGAAAAAAACATAATATTGGATGTTCCTTTAAAAAGTTTAAAAACTGCCTGGCAAAAACCTTTTAAAACGCGTTGAGTGGTTCTGCCGGCAAGTAGCATGTATCCATTCACACACACAAAAAGGGTTATCTTCCTGATAGCGCTTAAAATGGCAAATAACACTTCAATAAGTTGAGATTTTATGAAAAACGATGTAAATGTACTTGTATTGACAGGATACGGTTTAAACTGTGACTATGAAACAGCTTATGCTTTTGAACTGGCTGGTGCGCGATCAACCCGTGTGCATATCAATGCACTAATTCAAAAAACTGTAAAAATGGAAAATTTTCATATATTGGTTTTTGGTGGTGGATTCAGTTGGGGAGATGATCATGGAGCAGGAGTGCTTCAAAGCATACGAATGAAAACCCAATTAGGTGAAAAAATAGATAAATTTATTGCAGATGGCAATCTTATTATAGGTATTTGCAATGGTTTTCAGACCCTTGTCAATATGGGGCTTTTACCTTGTTTTGATGATGAGCCCAAAGGGTCAAGATCTGTGGCTCTTTCTTACAATGACTGTGGTAATTTCAAAGATCAATGGGTTTTTCTTAAAGCAAATCAGGCTTCCAACTGTATATTTACAAAAGGGATGGATTTTTTCGAACTTCCTGTAAGGCATGGCGAAGGAAAATTTTATTCGGATACAACAGTAATAAATCGTCTGATTGAAAAAAACCAGATTGTAATTCAATATGCAACTTCCAAGGGAAATCTGGCAAAAAACAGTTTTCCGGACAATCCCAATGGTTCTTTGCATGATATTGCTGGAATATGTGATCCTACAGGTCGCATTTTTGGCTTAATGCCGCATCCTGAAGCCTATAATCACTGGCTCAACCATCCTGACTGGACAAGAACTAAAGAAAAGTTAACCAGAAAAAACTTAAAGATGGATACAGGCCCAACATCAGGTATCCGTATGTTTCAAAATGCTGTTGATTATATAAGAAAAAATTTTTAAAAAAAGAATAACTTTTGGTATCAAATAAAATCTTTATTTAAAACCTTTTTTGCAACAAAACCGCTAAATTTTTATATTTTTTGATCCTGAACAAATTCAGGCAAGACCAATCCGATACGGTGAGCGTCTTTCACAATAAGCGCAAAAAATTAATCAAAAAGGTTTTTCAGAGACGTTTGAAAAGGTTACATGAGAGATTAGAGGAATTAGTAAATTAGCCAGATCCTGATGATATTTTAGAGGAGATAATAAAAAAAGTTAAAAGGCAGCAGCCAAGAATTTTGACATTTGTTGAATATCCCGATATTCCATATCACAATAACTATGGTGAGTTTCTAATTCAAATTGGAGTATTGAAGCGTAAAATATCAGGAGGAAGTGTTTCAGCAGAAGGAGCAAATGCATATGCAATACTGCTCTTAATATATGTTACGTGCAGGTTACCTGGGATTTCCTTTCCAAAATATATAAAAGAGAGTTTGAACATTATATAAATATTATTGAAAGCATATTCAACAGCTATTATCTGCAATGATCATTTATTGGTCACTACTTTGGACATAAATCTCTGAAAATAGTTGATGTTTGTGGTATTTTAATCATCATGCTACTCTCAAAATTAATACCATTAAGAAATAAATGATATAAGGAAGCCGTATAATTATTTATTAGGCCTTTAAATGAAGGAAACGAACATCATGAAATATATCCATACCCGCTATTTTAGCACTCATAATTGGGCTAATATTATGGCTCCTCAAACGTGATCGTTTTTCTTTAGAGTACGATGTGGCTGAATCAGTAACGTTTCCTCAAGATGACGTATATGGAAAATATTTCATATTAAGTCTAAAAAATAATGGAAATAAAGCTGCTGAAAATATCAAATTTAAATTTGATTTGAATTTGGGTGTTATTAATTCAGTTCAGTTTTCAAAACCTGGATTGATAAATATAGAATCTCAAGATGATTCAATACGTTCAGGAACAATACCGTTATTGAATCCAAAGGAAAATTTGCAAGCAACGGTAACAATCAGAAATGCACAAAACGATTCAAAGCTATCAAATACTTTAATTTGTGCAAGCAGGACACACCTCTAATGTATGAACATTTGATGGCCAAGATCCAGCTTATGATCTTAAGGAAATACAGCATTGGCTGATTAATAATCAAACAAAATAATTGGCCTAACGAATAAGGTTAAATTGCCCTATGTGTCAGGATAGATGTCGCCTCAATTAAGTAAAAAAATTATAATTTAATAGGGCTGTTAGATTCCGCTTTACTTTGTCTTAAAAAATCTGATTATTCTAAACAACTTTATTTTTTCAGTTTATTCTGCACAACTTAATAAAAGTCATATTATGATATAGCGATTATATTTATTGCTTTTGAGATTGTTTTTTTAAGATAATCATTAATACGTTTATCACCTATATGATTTTCCCAA
>Ga0209345_10002368_pt1 | contig 20910 bp, 22 predicted proteins | sample Cruoilmetagenom7_FD_187294 | JGI IMG/M metagenome (GOLD analysis project Ga0209345, IMG submission 187294) | Oil polluted marine microbial communities from Coal Oil Point, Santa Barbara, California, USA - Sample 7 (SPAdes) (version 2) | ecosystem: Environmental > Aquatic > Marine > Oil seeps ... | reverse complement strand
TGGACAAATCCTTCGGCGCACCGCGCATCACCAAAGACGGTGTATCCGTGGCGAAGGAAATCGAACTGGAAGACAAGTTCGAGAACATGGGCGCACAGATGGTCAAGGAAGTTGCTTCCCGGACCAATGACGAAGCAGGCGACGGCACCACCACCGCGACTGTTTTGGCCCAGGCCATCGTCAAAGAAGGCATGAAATCGGTTGCCGCTGGCATGAACCCGATGGACCTCAAGCGCGGCATCGATCTGGCCACGTCCAAAGTCGTCGAAGCGATCCGCGCCGCGGCTCGTGACGTGTCCGACAGCGACGAAGTCGCGCAGGTTGGCACCATCTCCGCCAATGGCGAAAAAGAGATCGGCCGTCAGATCGCAGACGCGATGCAGAAAGTCGGCAACGAGGGTGTCATCACCGTCGAAGAGAACAAAGGCCTCGAGACTGAGACCGATGTCGTCGAAGGCATGCAGTTCGACCGTGGCTACCTGAGCCCCTACTTCGTCACCAACTCCGACAAGATGACTGTCGAGCTGGAAGACGCGATCATTCTGCTGCACGAGAAGAAACTGTCGAGCCTTCAGCCGATGGTGCCGCTGCTCGAGCAGGTGATCCAGTCCCAAAAGCCGCTCTTGATCATTGCCGAAGACGTTGAGGGCGAAGCCCTGGCGACACTCGTCGTGAACAAGCTGCGTGGCGGTCTGAAGATTGCTGCTGTGAAGGCACCGGGCTTCGGCGACCGTCGCAAAGCCATGCTGCAGGACCTCGCGGTTCTGACCGGTGGTCAGGTGATCTCTGAAGATCTGGGCATGAAGCTTGAGTCCGTGACCATGGACATGCTGGGTTCGGCCAAGAAAGTCGCGATCACCAAGGACGAGACCACTGTCGTTGACGGCGCTGGCGAGAAGGCCGAGATCGAAGCACGTGTTGCTCAGATCCGTAACCAGATCGAAGAAACCACGTCTGACTACGACCGTGAGAAGCTGCAAGAGCGCGTTGCCAAACTGGCAGGCGGTGTTGCTGTTATCCGCGTCGGCGGCATGACCGAAGTCGAAGTGAAAGAGCGCAAAGACCGCGTTGACGACGCCCTGAACGCGACACGTGCCGCGGTTCAAGAAGGCATCGTTGTTGGCGGTGGTGTGGCTCTGGTTCAGGCGGGCAAAAAGCTCGAAGGTCTGACCGGCGACAACAACGATCAGAACGTTGGTATCTCCATCGTGCGCAAAGCACTGGAAGCACCGCTGCGTCAGATCGCTGAGAACGCTGGTGTTGACGGTTCGGTTGTTGCGGGCAAGATCCGTGAAAGCGACGACCTGAAGTTTGGCTTCAACGCGCAGACCGAAGAATATGGCGACATGTTCAAGTTTGGCGTCATCGACCCGGCCAAAGTTGTCCGTACTGCTCTGCAGGACGCGGCCTCGATCGCTGGTCTGCTGATCACCACCGAAGCCATGGTCGCTGACCGTCCGCAAAAAGACGGCGCACCTGCCGGCGGCGGCATGCCCGACATGGGCGGCATGGGCGGCATGATGTAAGCCAGCCCTATTGACTAAAGATCAGGAGGCGTGCCAGCAATGGCGCGCCTCTTTTGCAAATGGGGCACTGCTGAGCCGGTTTGTAACCTTCCCATATCGAGCTAACGCCGGGAGCTGGCTAGCAAGGCAGTTCCACGATCCGCGCATAGGCGTTCAACATATCAAGCGCATTGGCGAAGGTTTCGGACGGGTTTTCTTTGACGATATAGCCTGCGACATTCTTGCTATAGGCCGATTGCACATCTGTTGGCATGTCAGAGGTTGTAAACACAAAGACGACGACCCGCTCCAGCGCCGGGTCTGCGCGCACCGCCTCCAAAAATTCAAGCCCGCCCATGCGCGGCATATTAAGGTCAAGCGTTACGATATAAGGCGGCAGGCGACCGTGCCGTTTTACCTCTTCTCCAAGGAAATCCAACGCTTGTTGACCGTCGTGGCACACCTCAGTCTCGTTCACGATTTTCAGTTTGCGCATCGCGCGTTGCATGGCCATCACGCTGACCATGTCATCATCGACGATTAAAAATTTTGCGGCTGTTGTCTTCATCGCTGTATCCTTCGGATTGAGCATCAGGCGGCTGCGGCAACGAGTGGTATCGGAGGGGAGGATGGCGGGGCGAGGATTGGCAGGTCGACAGTAAAAGTTGCCCCCCGTTCAGTCTCCGGGTCGGAAGTTAACGTGACGCTTCCTTTGTGATGCAACGCCAGTTTGTTAACGATGGCCAAGCCCAAGCCACTGCCTTCGACTTCATCACGAGGGCGCAGTGTCTGGAATAATTCAAAGACCTGCGCCTGATAGCGCGGATGAATACCGGGTCCGTCATCCTTCACTGTCAGCTCCATTCGAGCGTCGTTAATGTTTACTTCTACATGGATGCGGCCCCGATCGCCGTCGTGATGTTTTATGGCATTCGACAGCAGGTTGCCTAAAATTTGCTGAAGCGGCGTCAAACGAACCGAGACCTCATCATCCGGCCCCTCAAATGTGATTTCGAACCTGTTGTCAGGATCGGCGCCAAGCGCAAGTTCGCGGGTAAGGCGTTTTAGATCTACTGCTTCGGCAGCCGGCTGATCCTGGCCCGCACGCGCATAAACCAGCAGATCATTCAACAAGCGGTTCAGTCGGTCAATCCGCTGCTGAAGCATGGTTAGATAGGCCTGACTTTCAGTGCTGAGGCGGTTGTCTTCATCCTCAACCACCCACACACTCAATTCATGAACGGCGCGCAATGGTGAACGTAGGTCATGCGCAGCGACATAGGCAAATTTTTCCAGTTCGATATTTGAGCGACGCAGTTCTTCGGCGGTCTGGCGAAACACGACCAAAGCGCCAGCCATTTCACCCAGTTCGTCCCCTCCGGTAACCGGGATCGGATGGTCTAGATCCCCGGCCGCTATGGCGCTCACTGCGCTGGTCAGGCGTTTGATCCGAAGGTTAAACTGCCGCTCAATGACCAAGCGGTTTGCAAAAATGATAATGACAAGCGCCGTAAATGCTGTTGCCGCGACGATCCAAACGACACGGTGTATCGTGTTGCGCAACCGTAGGGTAGCAGCGTCAACCAGTTCCAAAGTGTGCTGCGTGAGGTCCGATGTCATGTTTGATATTTCGACAATCAGCGGAAGATGCTCCGCGCGCAGCGCCTCGAACTTTGCTTGAAAACGTTGGCGTGCAGCAATTTGAGCAAAGAGACCGCTTTCGTCTGCAAGTAGTATTTTGCGGAGAGTTGCTATCTGAACGGCCAGTGCCCGCCGTTCATCGGCGTCAGCGATGCGAGGCAACCTTGCGATTACGTCTTGCAATTTCTCGGCAACAAGCAGGCGAGAGCGATCAAATCGGTCCGGTTGACCTTGAAGCCCTTGGCTCACTGCGATGTTGACCAGCGCGTCAATGTCCAACCGCAAGTCGTTTAGGTTAATGGCGTCGAGCAGCAAGTTTGAAAACGCACCGCCATCCGATGATACGGGAGAACCTTTCTGCGCCGCGAGCCGCAGCAGGCGATCTGTTTCAGCAGAAAAACGATACGAAATTGCATTGAGGATCAGGTCGCTGCTCTCTTGTAAATGCTTCAATTCCGTCAGCATCGCCGCAATTTGATCATTAGCCCTGCGAAGGGCTTTGCGGCTTTGGAGCACTTCATGACTAGCTCGCTTGGCCGTCGTCAAACGTCGCCCAAGCCGATCAACGAGCGGGGGGGACATGCCCAACCCTCGCAGTCTTTCTAGCCGTGCTGACACATCCGTAAGTCCCGTCGACACTTCAGCTTCTAAGGTATCAAGTTCCAGCGGCGCGTTGCGCTGTTGTAAAAGGTCCATTGTCAGGAAGATTCCATTCAGATCCCGCTCAATACGCTGAGCAAGGGTGAGCATCGGCAGAACAGACTGGCTTAGCTGAGCCGGGGTTCTGAGGATCGTTTGCATTTGTAGGGCAGTCCACAGGCCGGCGGCGCAGATAATAATTGCGACCAGTAACAACGCCGCACGCAGTCGGGTTGTGATGCGGCTGCCAAAAACCTGCAAAAAACGTGCGGAAGGGGGCAATGAAACCATGCGGACTCTATAATTCTGAGCGATTAACGCGATGTTAAAGGCCCCTTTCTAAATTTGATCTTAATGCCGCCGCCGGATGCCCAAACTGGCTCGCTGCGTGGAATTAGGGAAAGGCAACCGACGTGGATTTTTTCTTATGACTGTTGCATGCCCAAACCGGCGGCAGGTGGCCTTAGGGCTTGGTGCCGGACTGGCTGCCTTGACAGGGACAGGGGCGCTTGGGGCGTCGGCTCTTGATGGCCGCGCGGCGGCCTATGCGAGGCGACAAGCGGCTGGCTCAAACCTGCCATTGTCGATGCTGGTGCCAGAGGGGTCTCTTGCGAACCTCGCGCCTGTGGTCGCTGCCTTTACCCAGGAAACTGGCATCGAGATCGTGATAGAAGAAGTTCACGTTGACCAGATTAATACTGAGTTAATGCTCGACAGCATGATGGGGACGGCGAAATACGATGTGGCATTGCCAGCCACATTTGGTTTGCCGGACCTTGCCGATGCCGGGGCAATCAGGCCGTTGGATGACTATACCGCGCGCTATGAAGCGCCGGGATTTCGCGCCGATGTTCTTTACGAAGTTGGCGATAGGTTTGACGGCCAAACCTATGGTTTTCAGACGGATGGCGACGCCTATGTCATGTTTTATCATCAAGAGATGCTACGGGATGCGGACTTGCAGGCCCGATATGCGGACCGGTTTGGCCACCCCCTTTTAAAGCCCGACACATGGGTGGAACTTGACCAGCAAATTCAGTTTTTTCACGATCCGGACGCTGGCCGTTATGGGGGCTTGCTGTTCCGTACGCCCGGCTACCTCGCGTGGGAATGGTGGGTGCGTTTCCATGCGAAGGGGATATGGCCGCTTGGTCCTGATATGAGCCCTCAGATTTCAGGTGCGGCAGGCGTGGCAGCACTTGAAGAGATGATCGCGGTTACTGACTATTTAGTGCCTGAGGTCGGCACGCTGGGGCTCTTTGGCAACTGGGCGCGCTATGCCCGGGGCAACGTGTATTGCAACATCGGATGGGGCGGCACGCAAAAATACCTTAACAGTTCACAATCCGCGATGCGAGGTCGCGTCGAATACGGACCTACACCCGGGGGAATGGTGCGTGGCAAACTCCTTACGACGCCGTACTTCAATTGGGGGTGGAGCTTTGTGGTCAGTACCGCGTCGACCCGTCCTGAACTCGCCTATCTTTTCTCGCTTTTTGCCGCCAGTCCGCGGATGTCCACCTTGGCTGTGCGCCAGCAGGATGGATTTTTCGACCCCTATCGGTCTGAGCACTATCAAGATGCAGGCGTGCAAAAGGCCTATTCCGTTCCTTTTTTAAAGGTTCAGCGCGCCGCGCTCGAAGGTGCGATCCCAGACCTCTACCTCAAGGGGCAATCGGATTATTTTCAAACCCTGGGTGAGGGGCTGGACCAGGCCTTGCAGGGGCTCGTTCGCCCTGAAGTTGCTCTGACTCAAGTCGCGCAGAGGTGGGAGCTGATTACAAGCCGCGCCGGGCGCGTGGCGCAAATCAAACGTTGGCAGCAGTTGCGCGATAAATATCCGCCAGCTGCGCGCCGGTTGCTGCGCGACCTCGCATAGGCGTTCAATCAGATCAGTTTAACGCGAAGTCAACTTTGACGCCTTATTCGGGAGGTGAACAGACCGAGAGGGGCTTATGACGCAACCGTTATTAAAACACTCATCTGCGCTCAATCTGGAAAAGGCGATGCCGAAGAGTGCTGAGCCCGTGGAGAAAACGTCGGATGCGGACGAATTTATTTATCTGATCAGCCACGATGTGCGCAGCTCGGTTCGCGCCATGTTGGAACTCCCTCAATGGATTGCAGAAGACCTAGAGGAAGCGGGTTTTGAAATCGGGGGGTCTGTAAAAAGTTCGATCGCTCTGATGAATAGCCACACCCGGCGATTGGATCGGATGATGGTCGACCTATTAACCTATTCCCGAATTGGTCGCATGCAGACCGTTTGTGACGTTGACCTAGCCACCGCGTTAGATACCGCGCTTGAGAAACTTTCGTTGCCACCGGCATTCACGGTGAAGGCCAGCCTCGACTGTCAGAGCATTGTGATCGGAGATCGAGATGTCCAAACCCTGCTGGGCGCCTTGATCGACAACGCCGTCAAGCATCACGACCGTGAAGCAGGCCGCATCACTGTCGCCTCTCGCGCCATCGTGGGAGGGGTGGTGCTCACTGTTGCAGACGACGGCCCGGGCATCGCGCCGGAGTTTCATCAGCGCGTCCTGCAGCCCATGACGACATTGCGTTCGCGTGACCTTGTCGAAGGTACGGGACTTGGCCTCGCATGTGTCAATAAAATTGCTGAACTCTATGGCGGCAGCGTGCGCCTGTTGTCCATGTCTGACAACAGAGGGGCGCGCATAGAAGTGACCCTATATTCAGCGACAGGGCAGCAAACGGCGTAGGTCAGACGCGGTTGATCGGTGCAATGTTCAAATAATGTAAGGCAAGTTGATGCAAAATTCTCAGTCGATCGCTCACGACACAGTGCCGCAAAAAAAAATCCGGGCGCTTCTATTAGACGACAGCAACTTTGACCGCCAGCGTATCCGCCGCTTGGGTGCGCGGATCACTGATTTGCCGCTGCAACTTGATGAAGTCGGCACATTGGCCGAGATGGAAGCCGCGCTGGACCGTTCGGCCTATGATGTAATCCTCGTGGACTATCGCCTTGCCGAGGGTGACGGAGTGCAGGCTCTTGAGAGGATATCTGCCAAAGCGTCACACAATAGCGCTGCCCGCATAATGATTACCGGAAATGAAGATATCGGCACCGCGGTCCAGGCAATGCGGCGCGGTTGCCATGATTTCCTTGCCAAAGATACAATCAGTGCCGATGTGCTGCGTGGGGCGATGCTGAATGCGATGGCTTTAGCCCGGCGCAATGTGCAGGTAGAGCGCCAAATGGCCGCTCAGCGCGAGGTCATCCGAGAGTGCATGCTGGAAGCGCTAACCGATAGTGATGTGCAAAAGGGCATCGGGACGATTGTTCAGACCCAACTGGCCCAATTTTCCAAGGCGCTCCAGTCGCCTGCGCTGGCAAGCAGGACGGATGAGGTTGACGCCTTTATTGCTGGGATGGCCGAGGCTGATGAGTTTATTTTCGCACCGAGTCTCCGATAACTCTTACGCGAGACATTCCTCACTTGGCGCGGAGCAGTGCTAAGGCTAAGCCCTTTACTATGAAGATTTTCTTTCTGACTGCTGTGACAATGGTCGCCTTTGCTGCCAATTCAATTCTGACCCGTTTGGCTGTAGAGGCCGGGCATATCGATCCTGCTGGTTTCGCCTTTGTGCGGGTTGCAACTGGCGCGCTGGTTTTGGCGGCGCTGGTGGCGCTGCGCGGGGTGAGGGTGCCATTGTTTACGCGCAACAGGCTTGTCGGTGCGCTGAGCCTTGCACTTTATATGATTGGTTTTAGCCTTGCCTATCTGACGCTGGATGCGGGTCTTGGGGCGTTGGTGCTTTTCGGCGTGGTGCAGATTACCATGTTCGGCCACAGCGCGCTGACAGGCGATGCGCCGACGGGGCGGCAACTGACCGGGGCTGCCGTGGCCTTTGCTGGGTTAGTGTTGGTCCTGTGGCCCAAAGAGAGCGGTGGCACGGACATGATGGGGGCGGCGCTGATGGTGCTCGCCGGGCTCGGCTGGGCCATCTACACGATCAGCGGTCGCGGCGCGGGTGATCCTATGGCCGCGACGTCAGCGAACTTTCTGCTTTGTTTGCCGCAGGTACTCATCTTGCTGATGTTGTCCGGGGGCGATTTCAGTGTGACGGGTGTTGCACTTGCGGTCGTCTGTGGCGGCCTCACCTCGGGTTTAGGCTACGCCTTATGGTACAATGTTTTGCGCCATATCGACAGCAGCACCGCAGCGGTGGCACAGCTTAGCGTGCCGATTATTGCGATATTGGGCGGCGTGCTACTGCTCGGCGAGGCAATGAGCCTTACCCTGCTTTTCGCCACCGGATTGGTCCTTGGGGGCATTGCTTGGGCGCTCAGCGCAAGATCGGTTCCAACGGGTCGTAGGTGATCGCGCCTTTGGGGCCAAAAGCCACTTCACCAAGGCTGTCGGGCTTATACTGCACCTGCTTCAGTTCGTCTTGTGTCACCCATTGGTGGCGGGTCACGATGGCTTCGCTGTCTTGCCAATTTGGGTCAATGTCTGCGGGGCCGCACAGGGAGCAGCGAAAGTAGATATCGACCTGATGAAAATCGCCGGCGGGATCATGGAATTCGTTAATCAGGCAGGGCGCGCCAACGGTGACCGCCAGCCCGGTTTCCTCATAGACCTCGCGGACCAGATTCTCGGGCAAGGACGCACCGGCCTCAACCCCGCCGCCAGGCGCGCACATCAGCCCTAAACGATTGTCGGCATAGGCGTTAACTAGCAGCAGGCGGCCTTGATGCAAAATTACGGCGCGCGCGGCCAGTCGGGGGCAGGGGCGGGACATCGGCTGACTTTCGTAAGGGCAAGTGGCAAGACCATTTCACACCCCGCGCAATCAGTCTATCTGGAGAGCATGATGCGCCATTTTTCATTTCTTGCACTTGCTCTCGCTCCGCTGTTGGTGTTGTCCCATGCTGCGATGGCCGCAGACCCGCCGCGTTGCGTTGTGCTTTTGCACGGGCTCGCCCGGACAGAGACCTCTTTCGCCGTGATGGAAGCCGCTCTCACCGCCGAAGGCTACCGTGTTGTGCGGCCCGGATACCCGTCGACGGAAGCGGTAATATCTGAGCTTGTCGAACGTACGATGCCCGATGCGGTGGCCGCCTGTGGCACGGCAAAAATCGATTTCGTGACTCATTCGATGGGCGGCATTCTGGTGCGCAAATGGGTGACCGAAGTCGGGGCTGAAAAGGTAGGCCGTGTGGTCATGCTTGGGCCACCGAACCATGGCAGCGAAGTGGTCGATGAGCTGTCCGAGAACCCGGCTTTCACATGGCTGAATGGCCCAGCCGGTGCGGAAATCGGCACCGACGCTGAGGCAGTGCCGAACCAACTGCCGCCGGTTACCTTTGAACTGGGCGTGATCGCTGGATCGCAGTCATTGAACCCTTATTTCAGTAGTCTCTTGCCCGGGCCGGATGATGGCAAGGTTTCGGTGGCCTCGACCAAGGTGGCGGGCATGAACGATCATATCGTTCTACCGGTCACCCATACTTTTATGATGAACAATCCCCGCGTGATTGCCCAGACGATGGCCTTTCTTGAAACTGGCAGTTTTGACCGGTCAATGACTTGGATCGACGGGATGCTTGACGCGATCGGCTGTCCAGAGGGCGGCTGTTTGCCGGGGCTGGGAGGCGACGATGCCAAACCTTGATCTTGTTGGGGCCGAGGTGCTGCATCCCGAAGGGTTAAGCCGCGCGCCGCTGTCTTTCGCCGACGGGCGTATCACTGCAGAGCCGGTTGGGCAGAAAGTAGATTTGACGGGCTTCCAAGTTTTGCCGGGGATTGTTGATCTGCATGGTGACGGCTTTGAACGGCATTTAGCACCGCGCAGAGGAGCGATGAAGCAGCTCGCCGAAGGGCTTGTCGCCGCTGAGGCGGAGTTGGCGGCAAATGGAATCACGACCGCCGTTTTGGCGCAATTTGTCAGTTGGGAAGGAGGACTGCGGGGCTTGGAATTTGCCGAGCAGGTCTTTACCGGGATTCGCGATACAGCACCCGATTTGGTCACTGACGTGCGCCCGCAATTGCGGTTCGAGACGCATCTTCTTGATCTTTACGACAGTTTGCCCGAGCGGTTGGCGCAATGGGGCGTGGGCTATGTCGTCTTCAATGACCACCTGCCGCATGATCGGCTGGCGGCGGGTAAAATGCCCAAGCGTTTGGTCGGGCAGGCGCTAAAGGCCAGGCGCAGTCCAGAAACGCATTTGGCACAGATGCAAGCAATGCACGCCCGCAGCGGTGAGGTTCCAGCGGCGCTTGAGAGGCTTTGTAAGACACTCGCGCAACGCGGCATACGGATGGGCAGCCATGACGATCAGACAGGCGAGGCGCGAGCCGTCTGGCGCGCGCGCGGCGTGACTGTGGCAGAGTTCCCCGAAACACAGGAGGCGGCTGAAGCAGCCCATGCGGCGGGAGACGCGGTGATTATGGGCGCACCCAATGTGGTGCGCGGTGGGTCGCATAACGGAAATCTGTCGGCGCTCGACCTGATCAGCATGGGGCTGTGCGATGCGCTGGCATCGGATTACCACTACCCTTCCCCGCGGCGGGCAGCGCTGATGTTGGCCCGGAGTGGATTGTTGGATTTGCCAGCGGCTTGGGCATTGGTGTCATCGGGGCCGGCGCAGGTGCTGGGGCTTGGCGATCGCGGCACCTTGGCCCCGGGCAAACGCGCCGATATCGTGATCCTTGATCAAGCCACAGGTCGCATTGCAGCGACATTCGCCGCCGGGCGGGTCAGTTATATGTCAGGAGCGGTCGCAGAACGCTTCGCCGCCTGATGCGTCAGCCGCGGGTGATCTGGTTGATGTGGCCCATCTTGCGGCCGGCTTTGACCTCGGCTTTGCCATAAAGATGGATCGCAGTGTCACGGGCGCGGGCGAGTTCGGGCAGGCGGTCCATGTCGTCGCCAATTAGATTGGTCATCACCACATCAGCATATCGTTGACCATCGCCTAACGGCCAGCCGGCAACCGCGCGGATATGCTGTTCGAACTGGTCGACAGTACAGCCGTTTTGGGTCCAATGGCCAGAGTTATGCACGCGCGGGGCGATCTCATTCACGATCAACCCTTGAGGTGTCACAAAAAGTTCAACTCCCATAACGCCGACATACTCAAGCGCGTTTAGCACGCGCCCGGCGAGCAGCACAGCATCGGTGCGCTGCGCATTGCTGATCCGAGCGGGCACGGTGGTGGTGTGGAGGATGCCATCTTGGTGGACATTTTCGCCCGGATCGAAGCAGGCCACCTCCCCGCTCGCACCGCGGGCGGCGATGACCGAGATTTCGGCATTGAAGTCGACAAAACCTTCGAGCACGCAGGGCGCTTGCCCCATATCGGACCAGATGGCAGAGAGGTCTTCGCCGCCTTTCAAGCGTATCTGGCCCTTGCCGTCATATCCGAAACGACGGGTCTTCAGGATCGAGGGCGTCCCTATTTGGGCGACGGCGGCTTCCAGCGTGGCGAGATCAGTCACATCGGCGAAAGGCGCCACACGCAAGCCTAGATCGTTTAGATAGGTCTTTTCCGTCAGACGGTCTTGGCTGATCCGCAACGCCTCGCGGCCCGGGCGGATAGGGGTGATTGCTTCGACGATGTCCAGCGCGTCGGTCGGGATGTTCTCAAACTCGAATGTGACCACATCACAGGCGCGGGCAAATGCGGTCAGCGCGGCATGGTCGTCATAGGCTGCCGTGGTAACAGAACGCGCCACATCTACGGCGGGTGGGGTGCTGCCCGGCTCAAAAATATGGGTGCGAAAGCCCAAACGCGCGGCTGCGACAGACAGCATGCGGCCCAACTGGCCCCCGCCGAGAATGCCGATGGTGGTCCCAGTTTGCAGCGGTTCAGTCATGCGGCACCTCGGGGATTGAGGCGCTGAGCGCTGCGCGCCAATCGTCGAGCCGTTTGGCCAGTTCGGGATCTTGCAAGGCAAGAATGCCCGCCGCCATCAGCGCCGCGTTGGCTGCACCGGGCGCACCGATCGCCATTGTCGCCACGGGAAAGCCACGCGGCATTTGTAGGATGGAATAGAGCGAATCCACGCCAGAGAGTGCTTTGGTCTGCACCGGCACGCCGATCACAGGCACGCGGGTTTTTGACGCCATCATGCCCGGCAAATGCGCCGCCCCGCCTGCACCGGCGATGATGACCTGCAAACCGCGATCAACCGCCGTTTTACCATAGTCCCAAAGACGGTCCGGCGTGCGATGTGCCGAGACGATACGTGCTTCAAACGGGACGTTCAGTTCGTCCAGCAGGGTCGCTGCTTCGCGCATGGTGGCCCAGTCGGACTGGGACCCCATGATGATGCCAACCGGGGGCGTGGTCATTGCGCAGGGCCTTCTCTTGGTGGATCAGAGCGCGCACTATACGCATCGTGGACCATGAGGCAACGTGCGATTGACGCGCGGTCAGGCGATAATGTCTGGGGTCAGGCGGTCTTCGATTTGGGCGATCAGATCTTTCAGCCGCAGCTTGCGCTTTTTCAGACGTTGCAAGGTCAGTTGATCGCCAGTTCCCTTGTCTACAAGGGCGTGAATTGCGTCGTCCAGATCGCGGTGCTCACGTTTAAACACCTCAAGCTCCACACGCAGCACTTCGTCCGTTTTCATCGACAGATCGGTAGGGGCATTCATGTGTAGGTGATTCCGTTAGGCCACTGGACCTTCAATATAAGCGCTTGGGATCATTTGGCATAGCCCTTGCACAGCCCCAAAAGCCCCCCCATATTCAATGCAACGGGTTGCCGGTTGCGGGACCTGTGAAAAACACTGTCGCTTGACCTGATAAGGACGTGTCGCATGACGAAACTTACACTTGCCTCTTACCCGCATATGCTTGGGTTTGAACAATTGGAACGGGTGCTCGAACGCAGCGCCAAGGCTGGGAACGAAGGTTATCCGCCGTTCAACATCGAACAAACATCGGATTACAGCTACCGGATTACCCTCGCCGTTGCGGGTTTTTCGGAACAGGATCTGTCGATAACCGTTGAGGATAGACAGCTCGTGATCCGTGGGCGTCAGTCTGACGATGGCGAAGACAGGGTGTTTTTGCACCGTGGAATCGCAGCGCGACAATTTCAGCGCTCGTTCGTTCTGGCCGATGGGGTCGATGTGGGCGAAGCCGTGATGGAGAATGGTCTGCTGCACGTAGATCTGACCCGCGCCAAGCCTGAAACGGTGGTTCAGACCATCAAGATCAAAAAGGGGTAATATCATGCAAGACGCGAACACCCACGGGAACGACCGTATGGTCTATGTCAAAACCATTTCCGTCACCGATCTGCCACGCGAGGTGCGCGATCAAGCCGAAGGGCTGGATCTGCTCTATGCCGTACACGACGCTGAAGGGCAGCAACTGGCGCTGGTTGGCGACCAGAAACTTGCCTTCGCATTGGCGCGCGAACATGACTACAAGCCAGTTCTGGTGCATTGACGTCAGACAGGGCGACGATACCCTGACATTAGAGCAAGGCCGCAGTCCGCTGCGGCCTTTTTGTTAGGAGCAGGGTGGTGAAATACGATTTCGATTGGGTAGATGCCTTTACGGATGAGACCTTTGGCGGCAATGGCTGTGCCGTTGTGCACGGCGGGGCGGAGTTGTCGGACGAAGTCTGCATGGCCTATGTGCGCGAAACCTCCCTTGTTGAATGCACCTTCACAGGGCCGTCGCAACTCGCTGACTTTCGGGTGAAATACTACCTTGCCAGTCGTGAGATCCCCTTTGCAGGCCACCCGACAATCGCAACCGTGGCTGCCTTGCGGCATCGCGGTTTGACTGGCGAGGGGGCGCTGCGGCTAGAGACCGGGGCGGGGATCGTCACTGTTGAGGTGGCGGGCGGGCAGATTACCATGACCCAAATCGCGCCAGAGTTCGGTGCAAAAGTGCCTGCAGAGGTTTTGGCGCGCGTCGGTGGGGTAGCAGCGGAAGACATCATAGGCGACCCGCAGGTGGTTTCTACTGGCCTGCCGTTCTGTATCACAGTGCTGCGGAGCCGTGCCGCGCTTGACGCGCTAATGCTCAATGTCGCGGCGCTCGACGTGTATTGCCGAGAACTGGGGCAATCGCAAAACGATATGATGGAGCCTTTTTGGGTAACTCTCGAAGGAGCGACAGAGGTGGGCGATACCTACTCACGGTTGCTGCTCGCACCGCCCAGCCCGGCGGAGGATCCCTTTACCGGTTCTGCCACCGGGGCCATGGCCGCCTACCTTTGGGAACAGGGTCTGATAGAGTCGCCGTGTTTTGTCGCTGAACAGGGTCACGGAATGGGCCGCCCCGGGCGTGCGGAGGTCACTGTTCTGGGCCCGCGCGGCGCGATCATGGGCGTAGAAGTCGCCGGGCAAGGGCGCGTCGTAATGTCGGGGGAGGTGTTTATGCCGAAAGGTGAAAAGCGATGATTGAGCCTGCGATTGCTATTTTGCCCTATGGGCAAAAGCTTGGGCGCCGACACGCGACCCGTCCACTTGATGATCTGATCTGGCCCCTTGGCCGTCCAGAACGGCTGCGCCGCGGCACGTTAGCCGATCTCACGCCGAGCGATCACCTGATCGTCTATCCCAAGACCGAAATGCACTATCAAATATCTTTCGGCGTCAGGGCCAAAGTCTCCCTTATGCTCGTCGAGCCTGCGGTGGTTCATGGGCGGCATCTGAAGATGTTGCGGCTTACCCATCGACGCTTTTTTCGGGTGTTTTCCTATAATGAGGCGCTGCTCAATGCGATTCCAAACGGGATCAAACTGGTCTACGGCACCTCATGGATCTCCGATCCTGAGCGGGTAGACCTGACCAAAAGGCACAATTTATCACTGATTGCCTCCAATAAACGCGACTGTGAAGGCCATATTTTACGCCATGACATTGTCGATGATGTGCGTGCGAATGGCCTAGAAGTCTCGCTCCTGGGACGCGGCTACGCGCCATTCAAGGATAAGGCAGACGGCTTGGCCCCCTACCGATATTCCGTCGTGATCGAGAACAGTCAGGAACGAAACTACTTTACCGAGAAGATCGTCGATGCGGTGCTGTGCGAGACCGTGCCAATCTATTGGGGCTGTCCAAACATTGGCGACTTTATGGATACGGGGGGGATGGTGATTTGCAACGATGACGATGCACTGCACGCTGCCATCCGGCGTGCAGATTCCGCCGAATATGAAACGCTGCTACCCGCGTTGCGTAGGGCCAAACCGCAGGCGTTGCATTGGGCGGATCTCTATGGTCGGGCTGCCAAAGCTCTTTCGCACAGCCTTTGAAAGCAAAACGCAGCCCCGAAAGGCTGCGTTTAAACCCGTCAAGACAGGCGGTTTAGCCTGCAATCAGGCCCATGTTTTCCAACTTCAGCAACACCTGATGGGCGCAGTTGTCGACGTCGACATTCTCCGTCTCAAGCACCAGTTCAGCGTTCTGCGGCACATCATAGGGGTCGGAAATGCCTGTGAACTCTTTGATCTTGCCTTCGCGGGCGAGCTTGTAGAGCCCCTTACGGTCACGGCGTTCGCATTCCTCGATTGAGGTCGCGACATGCACTTCGACAAAGGCCCCAAAGCTTTCCACATCTTCACGCACGGCGCGGCGGGTGGTGGCATAGGGCGCGATCGGCGCGCAGATGGCGATGCCGCCGTTCTTGGTGATCTCGCTTGCAACATAGCCGATGCGGCGGATGTTCAGGTCGCGGTGCTCTTTCGAGAAGCCCAGCTCCGAGCTGAGGTTCTTACGCACGATATCACCGTCAAGCAGTGTCACGGGACGGCCCCCCATCTCCATCAGCTTGACCATCAGGGCGTTCGCGATAGTGGATTTGCCGGAACCGGAGAAGCCGGTGAAGAAGACAGTGAAACCCTGCTGGCTGCGGGGCGGCTTGGTGCGGCGCAGTTCTTTGACAACCTCGGGGAAGGAGAACCACTCAGGGATTTCCAGACCTTCCTGCAAACGGCGGCGCAGTTCGGTGCCAGAGATGTTGAGGATGGTAACGTCGTCCTTGTCTTCGATCTCGTCCATGGCCTCATATTGAGCGCGTTCTTGCACCCAAACCATATGTTTGAAATCGACCATTTCGATGCCCATTTCCTCTTGATGCGCGCGGAACAGGTCCTGTGCATCATAGGGGCCGTAGAAGTCTTCACCGGCGGAGTTCTTGCCGGGGCCAGCGTGGTCACGGCCTACGATAAAGTGGGTGCAGCCGTGGTTCTTGCGGATCAGGCCGTGCCAGACCGCCTCGCGTGGGCCAGCCATACGCATGGCGAGGTTCAGCAGGCTCATCGACGTGGTGGCCGCCGGGTATTTGTCGAGCACGGCCTCATAGCAGCGCACGCGGGTGAAGTGATCAACATCGCCCGGCTTTGTCAGGCCGACGACGGGGTGGATCAGCAGGTTGGCCTGTGCTTCGCGGGCGGCACGGAAGGTAAGTTCCTGATGGGCGCGGTGCAGCGGGTTGCGGGTTTGGAAGGCCACAACACGGCGCCAGCCCAGCTTGCGGAAATAGGCGCGTAACTCGTTCGGCGTGTCGCGGCGACCGCGGAAATCATAGTGTACGGGCTGCTGGATGCCGGTGACGGGGCCGCCGAGGTAGATTTTGCCCGCTTGGTTGTGCAGATAGTTCACGGCCGGGTGCGCGTCGTCGTCTGCACCAAAAACCTTTTCAGCCTCGCGCGATTTATTAGGCGTCCAGCGGTCAGTGACGGTCATGGTAGCGAGGATCACGCCCTCTTGGTCGCGCAGCGCGATATCCTGCCCCAGTTCCAACTTCTCAGCGAAGTCTTCGGTGACGTCGAGGTTGATAGGCATTGGCCAGAGTGAGCCATCTGCCAGACGCATGTTCTCAACAACGCCGTCATAGTCTTCTTCGGTCAGGAAACCTTTCAGCGGGTTGAACCCGCCATTCATCAGCAGCTCCAGATCGCAGATCTGGCGCGGGGTTAGGTCGAGACTGACCAGATTGCCAGCTTCTACCTTCAGCTTTTGCGCTGACTCATAGGAGACATAGAGTTCAGAAATAGGGGCGAGGTTATTTTGCATCATATCAATCACTTTTCGCATGAAGAAAAGGGGCGGTTCCCGATAGGGCCGCCTTAACGTCAAATTGTGGGACGTGTCCAGAGTTCGGCAAGGAAACCTGTCACTAAGGGCAGGATTCCTCCGGCATAACGGTCTGACACAAAACAACGGCTAGGAGGCGGCGAACAGCGGAACGTTATTCGCCGCTTCACAGGCAAAGCTAAACGCCTTCCTTTACCTCGGCGCCGTATCCAAGTGGGAGGGAGGTGTCTTTGCCGTCGTCATCGCCAACTTCGGCGAGGAAACGCTCGGCTTCCAATGCTGCCATGCAGCCCATGCCGGCGGAAGTCACCGCTTGGCGATACTTGTGATCGGTCAAATCTCCCGCAGCAAAAACGCCAGGGATCGACGTTTCGGTGCTGTCGGGTTTGGTCACGACATAGCCGCCCATGTGGGTCTCTAGCACGTCCTTTACCAATTCGTTGGACGGCGCGTGACCGATGGCTACGAAAACGCCTTTGGCGGGAATGTCCGTGATCTTGCCCGTCTCGACGTGTTTTACCTTCACGCCTTCGACGCCAAGCGGGCTGTCGGTGCCGTAAACCTCGTCCAACTGGTGGAACCAGAGCGGCTCAATCTTAGGGTTCTTCATCAAGCGGTCGATCAGGATCTTTTCGGCGCGCAGTTCATCACGGCGGTGGATCAGCGTGACCTTGGAGGCGAAGTTGGTCAGAAACAGCGCTTCTTCGACAGCCGTGTTGCCGCCCCCGATGACGACGATCTCTTGCCCCCGATAGAAGAACCCGTCGCAGGTGGCGCAGGCTGAAACGCCGAAACCTTTGAACTTTTCTTCTGATTCCAGCCCCAGCCATTTGGCGCGCGCACCCGTCGCTAGGATCACGGCATCAGCGATGTATGTCGTGCCGCTATCGCCTTTGGCGTGAAAGGGGCGGCTTGAAAGGTCCAGATCAGTGATAATATCTCCAATGATCTCAGTCCCCATCGCCTTGGCGTGTTCCTGCATACGGATCATCAGGTCGGGGCCTTGTACCTCACTGTCGCCGGGCCAATTCTCGACCTCGGTTGTGGTGGTCAGCTGGCCACCCGGCTCAATGCCTTGCACTAGAATTGGGTTCAGCATGGCGCGGCTGGCATAGACGCCAGCGGTATAACCCGCGGGGCCGGAGCCGATGATCAATACCTTGGTTTCACGTGTCTCGGCCATCTGGTGCCCCCGGGCTGTCATTGATAATGCCCGCTTCATATAGCGGTCCGGGCGGGGCCGTTAAACCCCTGCTGTGCGGTCTATCAACGAGCACCTCGCGCAGGACGCGGCAAATTTGGCATGGGAAGATTCTTGCGCTGTCGTGAAACTTTATTGCGCGCAGCCTGTAGGCTGCTATAAGAATCGAAAAATTGACTGAGGATATCATGGCAGGCACCCGACTCGATCCGATCGACCGTATGATCTTGGCCGAACTGCAATCTGATGGTCGCATGACGAATGTCGAACTGGCCAAACGCGTAGGAATTTCCGCGCCACCTTGTCTGCGGCGGGTTCGCACGTTGGAAGAGCATGGCTATATCAAAGGCTATCACGCCGAGGTCGATGCGCGCGAATTGGGTTTTGAGGTTCAAGTCTTTGCGATGGTCGGGCTGGCCAGTCAGGCAGAGACGGACCTAAGTGCCTTTGAAGAGAAATGCCGCAGCTGGCCGCTGGTGCGTGAGTGTCACATGCTGAACGGCGAGGTCGATTTTATCCTGAAGTGCGTGGCCCCCGATCTGTCGAGCTTTCAAAGCTTTCTGACCGGGCAATTGCTCACCACGCCAAATGTCGCCAGCGTAAAGACGAGCTTGGTCATCCGGGGTGCAAAGGACGATCCGGGCGTGCCCTTTGACGTGCTGGAAGCACGGCTCGCCACCGCTCCCTAGAGGGCTTGCGGCTCATCGTCTGCTGCTGTTTCTGGGGCGCGTGGATGCGCCAAAGGGCCGAAATCCGTCGCATGGCCGATCTGTGGAAACATGGACAGGAACCTGTCTCGCAGGTTTTGCGAAACAGACCGGATCGCTTGCGCGCCCGGATGGAAGGTCTCCATCTCTAGCCCACCGGCTTTGATCACCGCGTGGCGTGATAGACAAATGTGAAACAAACGCACCGGGGTAGGGGGCACCACCTCAATCACATTCACCCCGTCGACGAACTCACGCACCGGCGTCAGCATGCGGGTGCCACCGGCTTCGGCCCGCAAGCGGTGCGGCGTGTGCAACACGCGTGCAGCGGGGCCGACTGTTACAAAAGAACTTGGCCGGTCTTGGCCAAAGCTGTCGGACATGATCCGGATCAGCGACAGCCGACGTCCGGCATCGGCAGGAATAAAGTTGCTCGATCCGATCCAAACCAACTCTGCCGGTTCGCCCGAAGATGTGTTTACCATATCGCCCGGTTGCAGGTCTTCGATGGCCACATCGCCCTGCACCGTTTGAATCAACGTGCCCCGGGCAAAGGCAGCGAAGGCGGATTCGAACAGGGGCAGCGCAGGCGCGTTGTCCTGTCCGATAAAGAGTGACCCGTCGGCCCGCAGGGCGGCGACTTCGTAGTTCCGCATTGGCATGAGCGCGGGTCTGCTGTCCTCCGTATCGGAGGCGCTGTTGCTAGGGCGGAGTTGAGCCAAGGCAGCGATCGGCGTCATTAAGAACCCTTTCTGTCAGTCACATCCGCATCGGCCCCCACCGACGGCACGAAAATGAAGCAGTGTCATTTCATGTGGTCTGTAGGATCAAATCGTCATGTTCTCGGCGCATTGTCAAAGTCTGCGCGACATTGACCTCCAAGTTGGAGCCAATTTATCTGAAAAGCGCGGTTCTGTTTCCAAGGTACGGGAGGGCGCTGCCATATTTGAACACAAAAATACCCCCCGATGCGAATCAACGCGGCGGGGGGTGCCAGGTACACCTGCGGCAGCGGGCCACGCAGTGTTTGGGAGGAATTAGGCGGTCTTGCGAACGACCGGAATGCTATTGCGCTTGGCGATAAACGCGGCACGGCGCGCTCCACGGGCCCAAGGCATCACAGTGTCGTTTTTCGCGGCGGTGTCGATCACCGATTTGATGAAACGCTGGTTCTTTTTCATTGCTTCGTTCCTTTCGCGTCTATCGGGGCATCTGCCCAGCTTGGTTTCACTATGGCGGAGCAATCGGGCCGGTTTTTGACGATTTAAGAAAATGTTGAGCGAGATGTCCCGTTCTGCGCCGCGCTTTGTGAAAACTTTGCCATAATTCAAAACGCCCTTAAAATATGGACGTTGAAGGCGTCTGCTAAGATGAGGCAGGGAGAAAAGGCGCGGACTTAAAGAAAATGAGCGCAGTCATTGCGGCACAAAGGGGGCGGTTGTCGCCCTATTCGCGCCGGGTTCAGAGCGTGATCGCCGCAATCAAACGGCCGTAGTCGGCTTCTTTCGCATGGGTGGTGCGGCGGTAGGAATAGAATCGCTGAGCATCGCTATAGGTGCAGTGATGCGTCCATTCTGCGTGCCCCACCCCGGCGGCGCGCAGGCGGTTTAACCCAAAGCCGGGCAAGTCAAACAGCAAGCGATCACCTTCGCCTTGGGCAAAGTAGCGGGCAAAATCGGGGTCTTCGTTTAAAAAGTTGTCCATGAACTCTGGCCCGACCTCATAGGCGCGCTGGCTGATCGAAGGGCCAATGACAGCGGTGATCTTGTCTCGGGTCGCCCCAAGTTCGACCATTGCGTCAACGGTAGCCGCCAAAACCCCATCAAGTGCGCCGCGCCACCCTGCGTGGGCCGCGCCGATTACCCCGGCTTCATCGTCACCCAGCAGCACAGGCTGGCAATCTGCCGTTAGCACCGACAGGGCAATTCCGGGGGTTTTCGTCACCAGCGCATCGGCGCGCGGCTTTTCCTGATGGGGCCCGGTTGCGGTGACGACTGTGGCGGAATGAACCTGATGCACCCCGACAAGGTGATCTGGCGCGACGCCCATCGCTTCGGCGACCCGCGCGCGGTTAATGCTGACAATCTCGGACTGATCAGAGCTGCCGCTGCCGCAGTTCAGCCCGGCGAAAACGCCCGATGATGCCCCGCCGCGCCGGGTGAAGAACCCGTGGCGA
>Ga0209345_10002367_pt1 | contig 20913 bp, 15 predicted proteins | sample Cruoilmetagenom7_FD_187294 | JGI IMG/M metagenome (GOLD analysis project Ga0209345, IMG submission 187294) | Oil polluted marine microbial communities from Coal Oil Point, Santa Barbara, California, USA - Sample 7 (SPAdes) (version 2) | ecosystem: Environmental > Aquatic > Marine > Oil seeps ... | reverse complement strand
TCTCAGGAAAGTAATTTACTTTATAAAAGTGCGTTATCCATATATATACAAAAAACACAATTCCCAAAGATAATATTTGTCTATTTTTGATAATCCAGGACTTTAGTTTTTTTGCATAATATTTTGTCTCCTTACATTTTACATTTTTTTCATTATCTTGTGTCATATATATCCTTCAATTTGTAAATATTATAATTCTACATAAAATTACTTAATATAGTCTAGTTTACCTCTTCAACTTTAATAAATATTTATTTCACTTCATTAAATCTAAATAAGCATTAACCGCTTCACTTGCCATTTGTTCTTTTTGATTGCTATAGTGTTGAGTTGTTGAAATTCTACTATGTCCTAAAGCTCTTGAAATATTTTCTATTGATACACCATTGTTGATAAGTGTAAATCCTAGCAAATGCCTAAAATCATGAAGTTTCATATCTTCAATATCACACATAACTTTTAATTTTTTCCAAGGAGCTTGTGGAAAAGTTGAAAATCTTTTTCCTGTTTTTTTATTATAAAATACTAAACCCTCTTTTTGTTCATTTAAACACCCTAGAGCTTCAATTAACTCTTCATCCAATACAAAGGTTAAAGTTTTCCTTATTTTGCTTTGTGAGTCAATTATGGTGTATTTTTTATTAACTAAATCTATATGTTTCCAATCTAAACTTAAAACTTCTCCTGCTCTTCTTCCTCTCAAGAGAAATAAAAACATTGCTCGATATTGATTATCTGGTAAGTCTAGTATTGCTTTATATAGTGCTTTTGCTTTTGATTCATCTAATGAAAAATATCTGTTTTGGTCAAATTTAGGAAACTTGAGATTTTTTGCAAGATTTTTCTCTAATAATCCTACTTCTATTCCATAATTAAAAAGAGGGGAGAATAAATCTTTTATTGCATATAAGCTTTTTGGTTTATATTTTTTTTCCATCATTTCATTAATAATCTTTTGTATATCATCTTTAGTAATATCTTTTATCTTTTTATTTTTTAAATTAGTTGGTACATGTTTGTTAAATATGCAAGTATAAATATATAATCTATTTTCTGTTATCAAGTTTTTTTTGTAATCTTTATAAATTTTAAAAAAGGTTTCTAAAGTTGGGTTCTCAACTTTTTTAATAGATTCTCCATTTTTAAGCTTGTTAATTAGTTCTGTTCTTTTCTCATAAGCTAGAGAGGGATTAGTTTTAATTGCATCATTTGAATATCCAACAACTTGTTCTGTATTAATTACACCGACAATTTTTATTCTTGCTATATATGTTTTTACTTTAGAAACGGGGTCTTGCTCGTAATATATACCAGGGAATTTTGTTTTTATTAGTTTTTTTCTCATTTACCGCACCTTACCGCAATTTATACCGCACTTTTTTATTAGTATTTGGTAGTAAAAAGTATATCTTAAATGTAATTAGGTGTAAGTTAAAAAGCTAAGAGGCTAGTATTTATAGTATTTAGTAGTAAAAAAATGGCAGAGAAGATGGGATTCGAACCCACGGTAGTTTTAGCTACACTTCGCTTCCAACGAAGCACCTTCGGCCACTCAGACACTTCTCTTTAAGGTACTATTAAAATTTATTTGTAAGTAATAATAAAATATTTTTATATCCAAATTCTTTTAAAGTTAGGAATAATAATATAAATCCACTTAAACTACTGGCTAATGCCAATCCAACTATCCCATAAGGGAGTATTAAAAGTAGAGAAAATAGAATATTCCAGCCTAATGATTTCATAGTTATTTTTGCTGCAACTCCTTGTTTTTCATGAGCGTAGAGCCAAAGAGAAAATATTTTTGCTAGTCCAAAAGGTAAAAGTCCTATAAGATACATACTAAGTACTAGTGCAGTTTGTGTCGTATCTTCTGATCTAAAAGCACCTCTTTCAAATAAAAGCCAAACTATAAAATTATCAAAAACTATCCCTATAATTGTAGCAGTTCCAAGAAGTGCAAAAAGTATTATTGTAGCTTTTCTCATAAATGTGAGAGCTTTTTGTTTATCATTGTTTTTAATAGCTTTTGCAATAGTTGGAAATAGGGCAACTGAGGTGGCAATGGCAAATAAAGCAAGAGGTAGTTGAAATACACGATTTGCATAATACAAATAACTAATACTCCCACTTACAAGTAATGAAGCCAACCAAGTATCTAAAAATGCAGCAATATGTGCAGCACTACTTCCTAAAACTGCTGGATAAAATTGTTTGTAAAATTTAGATTGTTTTATATCTCTTTGTTTTTTTCGTATATTTGTTGTAAAAAATTTAATATGAAGTTTTTTTATAGCTAATAGATGAACTACTACTTGTAAAACACCACCAATTACAACTCCCCAACTTAAATAAAATGTGATAGTGTATTTATCCATATTTGCAGAGATTAAAAGAGCAATTATAAGAGAGATATTAAGAAGTGCTGTACTAAAAGCAGTTGTAGCAAAATGATTTTTGTATTGTAAAAGGGCTGCTAAAAAAGTAACTACAAAAATTAAAGGGAGATAATAAAAACAAATAGCAACCAAAGGTGCTGCTAAATCAATAGTAGATTGATCAAACCCAAAAGCAATTATTTTTGTGATTAATGAGGCCAAAAGAGTAACAACTAGACTTAAAATAAGAATGAAAACTAAGAATTGCAAAAATATCACAGAACTAAAACTAACTTTATAATTTGATTTTGCGTAAGCAGGAATAAATACTTGTGTAAAAGCACCTTCTGCAAATATTCTCCTAAATAAATTTGGAAGTTTAAATGCAACAAAAAATATATCACTATAGATATTTGCCCCAAGAATCGAAGCCGTTAAAAGGTCTCTTAAAAATCCTAAAATTCTAGAAACTAAAATACCAGCACTATTCGTAAATATGTGTTTTATCATAATAGTGCGTATTGTATCAAATTATTTTATAACTTACATTGAATTGGTATATTTTCTACAGTGTTAGTAATAATCGTATTTGCAAAAATTTTTGCTTTATCTATACCTAAAACTTTTTTCTGATGAACAGGTTTTAGTAGTAAGATAGTTGCAATGTCTTGAGAATTTAGATGAGATACTAACTCTTGAAGTGTAAATATCGCTGTAATATCTATAAATGGAACATCTAAACAATCTATGATAAGTGTTTTTGTATCTAAAAGAGAATTTATCTCATTTTCAAAAGCAATAGTAGATCCAAAAAATAAAGCACCTTCTATTTTTACTACACGAATATAAGGGTCATCTTCAAAATATTCATTAAGCTTTGATGGCTTGTAGTTTGTAGTACTTATTTTTGTAGCTTTTGTAATTCGATATACTATTAAAAGTGAAGCTAATACAATACCTAGACCAACAGCAGTGATTAAATCAATAAATACTGTTACAAAAAATACAGTAATCATCACATATAAATCATTTTTAGGAGCATTTTTTATAACTTTTAAAAACTTATAATCTAAAATATCAAGACCAACTTTTATTAAAATACCAGCTAAAACAGCAAGTGGTATTTGAGCTGCAAAAGGAGCTAAAAATAAAACTATAAGAAGTAAAATAATTGAGTGGACAACTCCTGAAAGTTGAGTTGTTCCTCCACTTTTTATATTTATAACAGTTCTCATGGTTGCTCCCGCACCTGGAAGTGAACCCGTTAATGCACATAAAGTATTTCCAAGACCTTGCCCAAAAAGTTCTTTATTTGAGTTATGCTTTTGTTTTGTTAGATTATCAGCAACTAAAGAGGTAAGTAGAGTATCAATTGAACCTAAAAGTGCAAGTGTAATAGCTAAAGTTATAATAATTCTATAGTTATCAAAATTAAATGTAGGTATTATAAAGCTAGGAAGAGTAGATGGAATTTCACCAATTGTTTCTACATTTAGTCCAAAAAATACACTTGTAATTGTAAGTAGTCCCAAAGCAATTAAAGGGGACGGGATAACTCTTGTAATTTTAGCTGGAGTAAGTAACATGATAAGTAAAGTAACAACTGCAAGCATCATTGCATTAAAATTAATATGTAATAAATTTGAAGGTAAAGCTTTTAATATAGTAATAATATCTGCTTGACTCTCAATCCCTAAAAAAGGATTTATTTGTAAAAGGATAATAATAATTCCAATGCCACTCATAAATCCTGAAATCACAGGATAAGGGATATATTTTACATATTTGCCTATTTGAAAAAAAGAAAAAGTAATTTGAAAAAAACCAGCAAGTAACATCACTGTTGCTATTGCATTGATATCTGAGTGAAGTATTACAACTGATGATGCAATTACAACGGTCATAGGTCCAGTAGGTCCAGAAATTTGTGTTTTTGTTCCACCAAAAATAGATGCAAAAAAGCCTATTATTATTGCTCCATATATTCCTGCAGTTGCTCCCAAGCCACTAGCAACTCCGAAAGCAAGCCCTAAAGGTAAAGCAACAATAGCAGCGGTAATTCCACCGAAGATATCACCTTTTATTGTATTTGATTGGTTCATTATGATTCTTTCTTAAATTAATATGTGTTTTAGCTTATACTACAACTTTGATTATAAATTGTTGAATGTGATATTAGTATAACCTGTAGCTAAGAGTTAATTTTAAATCTAAATTTGAAGTAAAAATATCTTTTGGAGGGGAAAGTGGAAAACTATTTTCAATAGCTTTACTAATTGATTTTAGAAATATTTTTTTACCATCTAATATTTTGTAAGAAAGTAGTTCTCCATTTTTAGATATTATAAATTGTATCTTAACTTCCCCTTGTATTCCTCTTCGTACTGCAATTTTTGGGTATGATTTATTTTTATCTATAGTTTGTTTTATTTTTGTATAATATTTATTTTGATTTATCACTAATTGTTTTGTATCTGTTTGGATAGTTTCTTTTTTAGTAGGAGATTTTTGTTGTTTAATTTGATTTGCAACTATTTGTTGAATTGGTTTTTGAATCTTTTTTTCAACTAATTTTTTTACAATCTTTTTTGTTTTTGGTTTTTTCTTTGGTTCTATTTTTTTGACAATTTTTTTATGAGATATCTTTTTTGGATTAATTTTTTTAACAATTCTTTCTTCTATCTTTTTAGGTTGAGGTTCTTTTTTTACAATCTTTTTTTGTATTTGTTTAGGTAAGTTTATAATAGTAAATTTCACATTCTGTGTTGAATGTTGATTTTGTGATGGAGCAATAGTAGTTTCATCAAATGAATAAAGAAGAGTAATAACTAAGAAACTATAGAATATAGAAGCTAATAACAATGAGTTAAAATATCTTTTTATATTCAAAATTACTCCCCCTTTTTCAGATTAACACTTCTATTTTATAAAAGAAGTGTTAATTAAGTGTTAATTTTTTAATATCACTTTAATTGCTTGTGATTAAAATATCCATACATTATAGGTAGATATATAAGATTTAGAATAGTTCCCCAAATCAGACCAAATCCTATAGTTACAGCCATTGGTTGAAAACTTACCGCCATACCAGTTGCAAAAAAGATAAGGGTAAATAATCCAACTATTGTAGTAATTGAAGTTAAAATAATTGGTCTAAATCTTTTAGCTGAATTGTGATAAAAATCTTCTTTTGTTGTTGATTTTTTAATAGAATCCATCATGATAATTCCATCATTTACAATAACACCCGCAAGTCCAATTGCTCCAATTAAAGAGGGAATAGTGATGTGTAGTCCTAAAATAAAATGCCCCATATAAAGTCCTAGCATAGAAAATGGAATGACAGACATCACTAAAAGAGTTTCTTTAATAGAGTTAAAAAGGTAAAGAAGTGATAAAAATATTAAACTAAGAGCTAAAAGAATAGATAAAAGCATCTCAATTTCTAGTCTTTTTTTCTGCTCTTGTTCCCCTTTAAAAATAAACTTTAATCCCTCTTTTTTAAGTTCTTTGATAGTTGGTTGAATTTGTTTTAAAACTTCAGATGAGGTGATAATATCATTGTTAACATTTGCAAACATATAAAAAGAGGTGATACCATTGTCTTTTACAAGTTTTTCTAAGGATTTTATAGTTTCAATGGTACAAACATTATAAAGGTGTACGATTTTGCCATCGCTTAAAGGAATTTGAATATTTTTAAGATATTCAAAATTATCACTATAAAGAGATTTTGATTTGACATCATAAGATTCTTTTGTCCCATAAATAGTAGCTATTTTTTTATCCATATATACATTTGATAAAAAATTTCCCAAATAGCTTTCTGTAATACCAAGCGATTCTCCATAACTATTGATATGAAACTTTAGTTCATCAATTCCAAATTTGATATTGTTTCCACTATATTTTATACCTTGTATATTTCCAATCTCTTCTTGAAGTTTATGAACACTTTGTAAAGCTTTTTGATAATCATCACTTACGATTCCTATTCTTATATCTGCTTTTACAGCATTCATTCTTCTTTCAACAACCATTATTTGTTCTAGTTTAAATTTCTTTTTATAGTGTTGTTTTTTTAGCCAACCACGTAATTGTTTTGAGATAACTTTTGATGGAAGAGTTCTAATTCGTTCTTCTGTTTCGTAATAAATACTAAAAATTGGGCTAATATATTTTTCAAAAAAGTTACTTGGTTTTTTTTCATAAAGTTCTACAGTAATATTCCCAACATAAGGATATATTTCAGTTTCTCCTGTTGCTGTTCTTCGATGACCTGCAGTTGAACTTACATTTTTTATAAAAAACTTATCTTTAGATTTTAAAAGGTTTTGTTCTATTTGACGTACTATTAAAGAAGTTTCTTCAAGTGTCATATTTTTATCACCTTTAAAAGTGATATTGACACTTGAAGAATCAAATTTTTGAAACATATGAAATTTTGAATGTTTTGCACTAAAAAATATAAGCAATGGCACGCTTACCAAAAAGATTACTAAAAAGCTTTTTTGATATTTCATTAAAATTTGTAATATATTTGTGTACAATTTTTTACTTTTTTCCCACGACAAAGTTTTTGAATTGTTATTTAAAATATGGGAAGCATGTATTGGTAAAAAAATAAATGATTCAATAAGTGAAGCAAATATAAGCGCACTAAATGCTATGGGAATTAGTTGAATAATTTCACCCATTCTTCCACTGATCATTAACAATGGAATAAAAGAAAAAAGTGTTGTTACTGATGCCCAAAAAACAGGTTTTGCCATCTCTTTTGTTCCTAAGTATGCAGCCTCTTTTGGTGGGTATCCTTTTTCAATATATTGTTGAATATTTTCACTTACAACTATGGCATCATCTACAATGATACCAATAGCAAGTAGTACTCCTACAAGTGATTGTACATTGATGCTATATCCTGTAAAATAAAAATAGATAGCACCTATTACAAAAGATGTCGGTATCCCCATGATAATAACTAATGCCATACGAGAATTAATCAGAACAATAGTAAACAAACAAATCAACAAAATTCCAAATATAATATTAGAAAAAACAATATTTAAACTCTCTTTTACTTGAAAAGAATTATCCCTTTTGATATCAAAAATAATATCAGCTGTTTTTAGGTTGTCGAGTTCTTTTCTTACTTGTTCTGATAGTGTTATAGCATCACCTCTTGGATTTTGTGAAATAGCAAGAGTAATAGCTCCCTTCCCATTCATACTTGCTAGTGTTGAAGAATCTTCATACCGCTTTGTAACAGTGGCAATATCTTTAAAATAGATTGTAATATCTCCTATTTTAAGTAAAGTATTTGCTAAGTTCTCAACACTTTTTTTCCCATTTGTGGTTGTTAGATAAAATTGATTTCTTTTTCCATCCATTTTTCCAGCAGGAAAAGTGTAAGAAAGTTCAGAAATAATAGTAGATATATCTTTTTTTTCTAATCCAAAAGCTTTTATCTTTTTTTCATCTATTTGTATCTCATAATATTCATCCGATTCTCCAAATATAGTAATATCTGAAAGAAAAGGGATACCTAATAGAGTTGTTTTTAAATCTTTTGCAATTTTTAGAAGTTCGTCTCTTGGTACTTTTGTGGAAAGTACAGAAACATACATAAGCGATCTAGCATGAGCAACAGCTTTAATAAGAGGATCATCCATATCTGATGGTAAATCTGATGTAATCATTGCTATTGCATCTTTTACATTTTCTTTTATTTCATCTTTTTTCTCATGTTTATCAAGCTCTAAAGTGATAGAAAATTTTCCAGGATAAATTTTTGTTATAATATCATTTACACCAATAATATTTTTAACCTCATTTTCTAAAGGTATTACTGCCATTTTATTTAAAATATCAACAGAAGCTCCATTATAATTTCCACTTATTCTTATAGTGCTAGGTTCAATAGTTGGGTTTACCTCTTTTGGAATGTTTGAATAAGAATAGATTCCAAGAATAAATACGAAGATAAATAAAGCATAGTTTATTTTATAATTTTCAATAAAAAATTTTATAGTTTTATCAAACATTTATTTATTCATATTCATAAGTATAAGAATCTACCCCTATAATCGCCGCTCCATAAGAGGTAGTGATTTGTGGATATTGTGGAATAAATATCTTGCAACTAAGTTCATTTTCTATTGCACTTACAAGTCCAATATTTAGTGCAGGACCTCCATCGAAATATATCCCTTCTTTTATACCCACTCTTTTTACTAGTTTTACAATTCTTTTTGCGATAGAATAATGAACACCACATACTATATCTTCTACACTATGGCTATTTCCTAAAAGTCCTATAATCTCACTTTCTGCAAATACTGCACAAGTACTATTAATTGATAGTGGAGTTCCAGTTGAGGCAAAATGTTTTTCTCCTAAATCTTCAACTCTAATTTCAAGATTCATAGCACAAGCATCAAGGAATTTTCCAGTACCTGCTGCACATCTATCGTTCATAGAAAAGTTAGTTACATTTCCCTCCTCATCTAGTGAGATTGCTTTACTATCTTGACCACCTATATTGATGATGGTTTTAATCTCTCCATGATCACGAGCAGCAGCTCTAGCTCCAACTGCGTTGGCTGTGATTTCACTAATATTTTCATCTGCTTCTTTAAATATCTTTCTCCCATAACCAGTTGCTACTGTGTAGATAATATCCTCTTTATTTATCCCAATTTCACTTACAAGTGCATCTAATGTTTCATGGGCATATTTATAAAACATACTTCCACTTGCTGTGATTTTATGACCTATGAGATTTTTATTTTCATCAGAGATGGAGATTTTAATGGCAGTTGAACCTATATCTATACCTGCAAAATATTTCATACTATTTTCCTTTTTTTCGTTTTTTCATCTTAAGTGATTCTATAAATGCTTCAACTCTTGTACTCAGTTGTCCACTTTGACTTGGACTATAGTCACTTTCTAAATACAATATAGAGATTCCTTCTTTTTCCATAGCTTCTAAGACACTTCTTTGTTCTAGTTCATAAACAGTACAACCAGCAAATGCTTGATATACTACTCCATCTGCATTATGTGAACGAACTAGTTCAATAATTCTTCTAATGCGGTCATCGTTTTTTGAGAATATTGGACAGGTACAAGCTTTGAGATATTTATCAGCCATAGAATCTAACATATCGTTTACAAACCATTCATCAACAGCAACTCTATCATTGAACATTCTATTTGAACTACATGTTTCATCCGCTACAATTACTGCATCAGATTCTTCGATTAAGAGTGGTATTTTATAGTTTGGAAAAATAGGAGGTGAACCTGTATAGACTATACGGGGACTTATTTTTCCACCTACACGTACATTTTGCTGTACTCTTATTTCCAGTTCTTTTAGTAGTATTTCAGTAGCTTCTATCCAATTGTTAATCTTATCAAAGAAAAAAGCATTTGTAACTAAAAACATATCAACGCCTAATATCGGGAGATTTTTGTTTTTTCTTAAATCTGATAATCTATGATATAAAGATTGGGCATATCCAATTTTTCCTATTGAGGCTTTGAGATTCTTTTTTGTTAATTTTTTTCCAGTTTTTTTTGATAAATCACTAGCAAAACTTCTTATACTTCTTCTAAAAAACTCACGACTAATTTCACTCTCTTTTGTACGTGGAAAATCTACATCAACTACATCGTATCCAAAACTTTCAATTGTTGCACCAGCTTTTGTTTTTTGGTCACAAGTTGTAGGACTATATATCATATGTGGTTTGTCACTTAAGTTTTGACTTGATAAGTGACCAACACTTGCTTTTACAAGTGGACAAGATTTTGAGGGCATAAGATCGCTTCCAATCTCATCATCAGTATAAAAACCATTACATAGACGTATTGGAACACCATCGAGTGCATAGATGATTTCACTAGGTATTTGAATACACATAGTTCCCACTTTTACTTTATCAGTATGGAGTGATTTTTGGTGACAATATACATCTTCAAACAATCTATAAAAATATTCCATAGATTTAAGAGGAGATTTAAACTCCTCTTTTAAAGTATTGATTACTTTTATAGCTTCCATTGCTTTATGTCTATTTTGTTTTTCTACGGGCGTTTCTATTTTATGGTTTTCACTTCTATTAATGTGACTCATTATTTAATCCTTCTGGTCTTTCTATCCCCATTCTTTTTTCAAAACCTTCCTTTGTTGAGCTAAATGTTTTGAACTTTAATATATCAAAATGAAGTGCATCATCTTCAGGACAAGCAGCAACACATTTTAAACATAAAATACAATCATCTCTTAATATATTTGTACTTGTCACATCATCTGCTATATCTTTGATTTGCATATCACATACGGCATAACAATCTCCACAGCGTGTACACTTACTACCATCTTTTTGTAAGCTTACAATTGAGAATTTTGAAAAAATATAATGCAATGCACTCATAGGGCAAAAGAAGCAAAAAAATCTTTTTTTAACAAAACTACCAATTAAAAATAATCCAGTAAATATCATCCCAATCGCAGTTAATACCATAGCTGTTTTAGTAGAAAAATCTATCGTCCACTGACTAAAATCTCCACTAAACATAGGAGATATAATTCGTGCAGGGCAGATTTGACAAAATGCAGCTGACCATTCTCTTCCAAAAACTCCAACACCCATAAGAAGTGGTATTAAAATAACAATAGCTAAAAGAATATATTTTATTTTTGAAAGTTTTTCAAATTGATTTTGAGTATAACTAGAAAATTGAATTCCCATTTTTTTTCTAACTAAGGTAAGCCAATCTTGTAAGGTACCAAATGGACATACATAACCACACCAAGCTTTATTTAAAAATATAAACCAAAAAAGAAATGTTAAAAATCCAGTAATAACTGCAATTCCAGCACCGCCTAGCAATACTTGTGCAGGCATTCCTAGTTGATGTTGTAGAGGAATTAAATAACATGCCCCAGCAGTTTCTCCATTATAAGGACAAGCAAATATAGGAAGTTTAGAACCAAAATCAATAGCAAAATACCCACCATAAACAAATAAAATAAAAGTAAGTAACTGAATAATAAATCTTACTTTTATTAGATTCATATTATTAACAAGTTGTTTTATTTTACTCATTGAAATTTACCTCACTAAAAGGTTTTGTTCTATTTTTCCTAAATCTATACACAATAATTCCTGATACAAGTAGTGTTAAAGTAATAAGCAATAATCCATAAGCATAAGACTCATAGTCACTTGTATTTGGATAAAAAGAAGCAGGGTAGGTGAGTGTATATTTTGTATTATCTGCATCATATTCTAAAGTTACTAATAAATCTTGTTTAAATCGTTTTTCAAATTTATTCCAAGGTGGGAAATAATCTCGGATGATAGTAAGTTCTACTTCACCTTTATCATTTGTAACAGAAGTTTTTTCCCAACCACTTTGTAGCTTGATTTTTATTTTTGCTTTTGGTAGAGGTTTTTGATTAAAAATAGCTTGAAATTTTAAAGTTTCTCCCATTTTAAATCTATAAAAAAAGCTATTTTCGTCTATATTTTTTAATCTTACTAAATCAATTTTTGTAATATTTTGTTCAAGATTCTTTTTTAACTTTTTATCATAGATATCTTCAATACCATGTTTCCCTTGTAAGTATTCTAGCTTTGATACATTGTAATAGTTCTTATCATTTTTTGTAGTTTGTGATACTGCAAAAAGGTTATAATATCCATTATTTGGTACTTCAAAACTATATGTTTCTTTCCCTCTTGATGATTTTTTGATAATATCTTTTTTGTTTTGTGTAATATCATAGTAAAAGAATTCTATATTTTCAGGTGAAACACTTTTATTTTCAAGAGTTGAAAGATATACTTTTTTTGTAGGAATATATCCTTTTGGTTTTGGTTTTCCACCACCGCCATGCATATGTCCATCTGACTTTTCTTTAGAAACTGATGGATCACTCAAAGTGAGATATAAAGGTTGTGTTAAATCTAAAGAAGTTTTTTCAGCATGGGTTCCATAAGGTTTTTTTGCAAAATCTTTTAGTGCTATAAAAATCGCTTTTCTAAAAGTTACAATTTTTCCACCATATTTTTTAACAAATCCTAAGGCATCTTCTTTTGTAGCAAAAGCGTATTTACTAGTTCTACTCATAGTTCCTGCTTGTTTACTTCCTACTACATAAAAAGCATCTTTTACAGAGATAAATTTTAAGCTTGTTACATCTACTACTTGAATATTTTCTAGTGGTAAATTTTTTATTCGTAAATCTTCAGCTAAACAATGAATAGAACAATATTGCCGTACTTTTCCATTGAGTGTAGCACTATGGTTTGTTTTGTAAAACATAGGTAGATTCATACCACATATTATTCCACTTGTTTTATCTTTTCCTGCTTGTAAAAGAGTTGCAGATTTAAAAGGTACAGTTTGGAACATAGCTTTACTTCCATGTCCACCATGACTATGTCCACCTCTACTTTTAGCACCATATTTTGAGAATATATATCCTGTATAAATATTCAATCCTATATAAAAAAGTATCATAAGTGATGCAAAAAAGTATCCAAATACTTTTCTTAATTTTGTAGCATCAATAAGTTTCATTCTTTTATATAAAAGTACCAATGACCAAATAACACCTATCCACTTAAATAATCCAAAATAATGTAGCCATCCATCACCTCTTTTTGCCAATGCTTCTACTTCAACACTAAAACCAAAACCTTGTGCAAAGCCATCTACTATTGTTACATAATCTTTAATAAAAAACATCTCTAAAGTATGACCTAACGAAGCAAAGATGAACAAAGGGATAAATGCAACACCTAAAGAAGTAAAAGTAGAACTATAATCTTTTTTTAATATTTTTGAAGCTAAATACAATCCACCAACAGCTAAAACAGAACTTATAACTACAGCATATAAAAATGCAAATCCACCTACGTATTGACTCAGTCCAAAAAACTCTGCAGTTTTATTCCAGATAAATTCATCTGCAATTTTACTTCTATTTAATCCATGAGCAAAGCCCATAGATACTGGAATAGAAGCAAATATAAGTATATATGTCCAAACCTCTGCACTTAAGATTTTAAGTTTACTATTTAGTTGTTCAGCTGGTTTTGTTAGTTTAAATTTCACAGCTTCACAAGAAATAGCACAATCCATACAAAGTGTACAATCATCTGTTTGATTTTTCTTTGCAAATGTAAATGGTTTTAAGTTGTATTGACAGGCAGTTGCACACTCAAATGTTTTACACTCTTTACATTCGTCTGTATATGTTTCAAGTTTGGTAAATGAAAGTTTATCGTAAGCACGAGTTAGAGTTCCAATAGGACAGATATATTTACAATAACTCATCTCTTTATAGATAAAATAAAATATAAATGCAACGATAGTCATACCACCAAACATAGAAGCAGTTCCAATAGGCGTTCTCCAAAATCCAGGGAAAGTATAATAAATACCCCACCAACCAATTACTAGTAAAGTGATACCAATATATCTATTTTGCATCCATTTTGGCATGGTTTTTTTCAAACCAAATTTTGTGATATATTTTCCTAAAAAGCCATGTGGACAGATACCACAAAATATTCTTCCAAAAGTAGAAAGTGTAACAACCATAAATAAAGCCCAGAATATTCCCCAAAAGACAGCACCAGTAAAGATATTTTCATCTTTTGTAGGATGTACAAATCCATAATAAACTGCATAAAAGAATAGCATTGTAACTGCTACTCTTAAAACTAAAAGAAATTTTCTGTTTTTAAATAAAAACCTAAAAATAGGGTTTTTAAACATATCATTGTTATCTCTTTTGATAAAATCAACCATTTTTTTCCTTTTTATAGTGACAAGTTGCCACTGATTATTAAAATACCAACAAGAATTAAAAACAGCGAAGCTATAACTTCTACATGTTTTTTATAGTGAGTAAATTGTTCAAGCAATCCTCTAATAAGTGTAGAGAAGAAAAATCCATAAAATAAAAGTGTGAATAAAACAGCTCCAACACCAAAAGTTATCCCAAAAGCAATTGCAGAATAGATTGTAGTAGTGCTACTTGAAATTGTAATTAGTGAAATTACAGGGGCACATAAGTTTATAGATATTGTTGCACCCATAGTAAAAAAACCAAATTTTGATAGCTTTTGTTCTTTTACTATGGATTTATGGATACCACAACTTTTATTGTTTTTATAACTGTTGTAAAGCATAGTAGTACCAATGATAACAGTTACACCACCTAAAATGTAATTTAATATTTCATTATTCTTTAATATCTCTTTTACTAACACAGAACTAACAAATGCTAAAATAGCAATTATCGTATAAGTAAATATTCTTCCCAAACTAAAAGGGATCATTACCTGCAAAGATTGTTTGATACTCTTTGAATTTTTGACTAATATTGGAGTAAGGAACGGCATACATGAAAACATGCATGCTGTTGCTCCAAAACTAAGACCTACTAAAAATATAGAGAGATAAGGTGTAAATTCCAAGTTATATTACTTTTTAAAACTTAAGAGAGATAATCCAGCTATATACTCTTCCAGGATTTACGGTAAGTCCCATATCTCCTGAATTATATACTCCATCATCATTTCTATCACCTGTTACTCTTGGCATCATATAATATTGTTTATCAAATAGATTATCTATTTTTAAAAATAATTGAGTGTCAAATCCAGCTAGTTTCACGTCATAAGTACCTCTTAAATTAACGATACTATATCCTTCTACTTTAATTCTATTTAATTCATCAGCAAATTGGCTAGATCGATAGTTTAATTCAGCAGTTAAAAGTATAGGTGATATAATTCTATAATTTGTTTCAAAGTTTATAGTATGTTTTGATGTTCTTGGTACATAATTACCAGAAAGATTGTATGTCCCTGCAACATAGTCATCATTAGTTCTAAAGTTACCATTTAAATCTACACCAGCTTCATTTAAAGATAAATTATAGGTATCATATTTTTTATACTTAGAGTTTAAGTAGGTATAGTTTAATTTAAAAAATAAATTTTTAGTTGTATCTGTTTCTAAACTTAGTTCTAGCCCTCTATTTTGTACATCAGCAATATTATCGTAAATTGTCACAACACCCGTATCTGCACTTGCATAGTTTCCATTACTACTTCCAATAACATCTTTTCTATCAAGCTGATACATTGCTATATCATAACTTATCAAATTAGTTTTTCCTCTATATCCTAATTCATAGTTGTATGTTTTTTCTGTTTCTATATTTAAATTATTTGCGTAAGTGGAACCCCATCCACCACCCATATCACCAGCATACAACTGACTAATTAAAGGTACTCTAAATCCTGTTGATGTATTAGTATAAATAATAGAATTTTCTTTTAATTTATATGTTGCACCAACTTTATAAGAGTATTCAGTAAATTTATTATCCCATTTTTTATTTGTAAGGTTATTAAAATAATCATATTTCATTTCATCATATCTAGCATTAATAGAAGTAGTTAACTTATCTGTAATTTGATATTTTAATTCTCCATAAAGTGCATTTATATCTTCATCAAAACTTGTATCACGAGTTATCTCACCTACTGGATGAAACACTGCAGGCCAACCACCAGTATAATTAACTCTATATTTACTATTTTTTTCTTCTTCATTTCTTGCTAAGTCAATACCTATCATTGAAGCTATATTGGTTCCATCTATTCTGTATTCACTTTTTAAACCTTTTTGTAAGGTATTTGCATACGAAGAAAGTTTATGATCATCATTTAATCCATCTCCATCTGTATCGTAAGGTGAACTATCATTAGTTGTAGTGTCCTCATATTGATATATTTGTGCCATAAGATTGGAATTATTTTCAAAATCTTTTGAATAAGTTAAAAAGTATTTATCTAAGTCAATATCATAATTGGTTGAATATCCAACTTCACCTATACTTTTAGGATTTGTTGATATTTGATTAACTCCAGCATTATCTACAGCGGTAATAGAACCTGAATCATTTTCATATCGTTTTGTTCTATCTATACCTAGTGTAATATCACTTGTGTCATCTACATAATATTGAAATTTACCAATAAAACCTTTTGTCCAATAATCACTATCTTGCCAATAGCCATCACTTTCTTTATAAGTACTTTGTAAGTTTACAGCAAAATTTTCTGTTGCACCATTAAATCTTCCAATATATTTTTCATATCCAAAGCTACCTCTTTCTGCAGAAATTTCACCTCCAGTTTTTGCTTTTGGTCTTTTAGTTGTTATAATCACCGCACCTGCTAAAGCATCATTTCCATAAAGATAACTAGCACCACCTTTGATAACTTTTATTGATTCAATATTATCTGAATCTATATTAACACTACCAGCTCTCTCTTGTACAGGTACACCATCGATTACTATAGCAACCCCAGGTTTTTCACCCATATACATCTCACCAGCAATTCCTCTGATATGAATTTTATTAGAATCACCTTCATTTATTCTTACTGTTACACCAGGTATATTATTTAATACATTTGCTATGTTTTCAGCATGATAAGATTCAACATTCTTTCCACTAATTGTTGTAGTATTTGAAACCTCAGTTTTTTTACTCTCAAATTTATCATCAATTGTTGAAGACTCAACACTTATAGTTCCTAAGTCTGCTGCATTTGCGTTTAACGCTAATGCACAGGCAAGTGAAATATATACTCTTTTATTCATAAACACCCTTTGTCTTATTTTAAATTTTGGAATAATAACTAAGGAGTGTTAATTAGGTGTTAAATTTAAGTTTAAATTTAAGTTTTTATTTAAAATAATTATTATCAATTATTCCTGTTTTGTGATGATACTAAGATTTGTGAAATTTTTGAGTTTTAAAATATCTATCACTTTGACAAAATTTTCGAATCTTGCATTTTTATCACAGTTGATACTAATAGGGGTAGTTGTTTTTAAGGTTGAGAGTTTTTCTTCAATCTCTTTATGTGTAGTAAGTATTTTATCTAAAAAAAGTTCACCATTATCTTTAATAGTTATTGTTATTATTTTTTGTTCTGTAAGTTTTGTAGCACTTTTCCCTTCACTTAAATCAACAGGAATGATACCTCGTGCAACAAATGATGCAGTTGTAAGGACAATAACAAGTAATACAAGCATAATATCTATAAAAGGAACAACATTTATAGAATCAAATTTTTTAAGTTGCACTTTTAAACTCCATATCCCAAAGAGCAAGTTTAACTTCAATTTTTCTAGTAAGGTGATTGTAAAACATAATGGCAGGTATTGCTACAAGAAGACCCATTGCTGTTGCTTTAAGTGCAAGTCCAAGTGAACTCATAATAGTTTTCACATCAATATCTCCACTTTGTCCCATAGTATAAAATGTGATAATAATACCAAAAACAGTTCCAAGTAGTCCTATATAAGGTGCATTTGAGCCAAATGATGAGATAACAGCAATATTGTTAGTAAGTTCTATCTCTAATTGTTCTTTTTTAGAATAATTTTTTATATTTACTGTTTTATAAAAAAAAAGTCTTTCTATGTAAAACCAAAAAGAGAGAAAACTCATAAATCCTAAAAGTCCAATAACACCATAATCTACTATATTTTTTAAAAGTTCTATATCCACTGTTATCTCCATAAATTTTAGAGATAATATAAAAAAAGTGTTAAGTAATTGTTAATTGTTTATGAAAAGAGGGGAAAACCCTCTTTTATTTTGATTAGAATTTATATTTTAAACTTGTGTAGATATATCTTCCTGGTTCATTAAGAAGCATAACATCTGTTCCATCACTTAAAAGGGTTAAGTCTTTATAAGTATTTGAAACTGCATAAGTTTTATCAAATAAGTTATCCACTCCAAGTGTAATTTCAAAGTTTTTAGCAATAGTAGTTTGTGCTTTAAGATTAACTACATTATATCCATCTATATGTTGCTCCCCATTATCACTATCATATTTGTTCCATGATGAAACATTGATAAATTCAACCATGGCATTTGTGTGGTCATTATAATCATAAGTAAGTGCCAATGTTAATTTTGGAGGTGTAATATCTGCTAGATTATCATTTGTTTGTCCTGAAACTAGAGTGTCTTTTTTACCTCGTTTCCATGTATATCCACCATCAAGTGTAAATTTATCATTTATGTAATAAGCACCACTTAATTCCAAACCATAAATTTTAGCATCAATGTTTTCAAATTTATCTGTTGCAGCACCTGTATCTCTATAATATATATAATCTTTTAAATCACTATAGAAAAATTTTGCTTTTATTTTTCCATCTTTATAGTGATGTTCTGTTCCAAAATCTAATTCTCTATTTGTTGTAGCCTTTAAATTTTCAGTTCCAATACTTGCCCCTGCAGAAGAAACAAAATATAATTCTCTTGCATCTGGAACACGACTTGCCTGTCCTACTCCTATAAAATATTTTGTATTTTCATCGCTATTATATGTTGCCATAATATTTCCGCCAAAATCAGTGTATTTATTATCTTGATCTGTTCCAGATGTATCTACTTTTGTATGATCATATCTTACACCCAATTCTAAAGTTAATTTATCTATTTGATTCTTAGATTTTATAAAAATTGCATTATTTTTAGTATCTGTATCATTAATACTTTTTCTAATAAATGGATTTGCATCACTATAATAATCTCCATCCCAATTTCTTTTACTTGCATCTAGCCCAACTGAAAATTCACTATTTAATGCATCAAAAGTATTAATGATTTTTGCACCCTCCACATCTGTAGTTAGGTGATTTGTCAAACCTTTCATCTTTGCAGGAACAAAATTATTTTTTATTCTATAATCTATATTCATAGGATGATCAACATCTGTTTTATAAGCTTTAACTTCTAGTCTTTTTGACAAACTTCCTAGTTCACGAGCAGTATATTTTAGATTATATAAGTTACTATCATCATATAGTGCATCCATTCCACTTGATGGATATAATATATTATCACTTCTATTTTGTGTGGCACTGATTTCTATATCTTGTGTATCTGTTATATTTGCAATAGCTTTTGCCATAATAGATTCTTTTTCATATGCTTTCATATTTTTATATGCATCAGAGTATCTATTGTCTTTGTTACTATTATAAGCAGCAGGATTCTGTGCTAAAGCTGTTTGTTCCGCCAAAGTATTTCCATCACCATCTTCATATTGATCAGATTCCTCTTTTGAATAAGTAACAAGTGCTTTAACAGTTTCATTCCCACCACTTACACTAATAACACCTTTTCTATATCCATAACTTCCTATTGTTGTACCAATTTCTCCATGAAGACCCTCTTTAGGTTGTACAGTTTTGATTTTCACTCCACCACTTAGTGTTCCAAACTCTGTTACATCAAATGGTCCCTCTTTAATCTCAACTGATTCAACATTTGTTGTGATTACATGTGAAGTTGGGGGATCCATTCTATTTGGACAAGCACCACATACCATACCATCATCAATAGTTACTTTGATATTATCTCTTTTTTGACCTCTTAAAACAATATCATTTGCAATACCACTTCTTCTTATAAGTGAGATACTTGCTGATTTTTTAGCTAATGCTTCAGCTAAATCTGCATTTTTTACCTCTTGAGTACTAATGTTGTTAACAACTTTTGTATTAACTTTCTCTATTATTTCTATAGTACCCAAGTCTTCTGCATTTGCAGTTATTACAAATGTTGCAGCTGCTAGTGATAAAACTATCTTTTTCTTCATTTAATTTCCTTCAATTTTTTAAGCTGTAATGATAAATCATCATTGTTAATTAATTGTTAATTAACACCTAATTAACAAATAGTTTTTATTATTTTATAAATTTTTTAAAATAAGGACTATAACATGGAACCAACATTAAGTGAAATAGAAGATTATGATGGAAAAGAATTACCACAAAAAAGAAAAATTGTTATATTGGATTTGGGTATACACTTATAAAAAATAGTGTAGATTCAAATATGTCAAATAGTTTTATTCCTTATAATAAATAAAGAGACAAGTTTTAAAAACTTGCCCACTCATCATCAGTATCTTTTGATGATACAATAGGTTTTATTGTATTTTGAGTTTTTTGATCACTTTTTATAATAGTTGTTTTTGGATTTGAAGTAGCAATTTTTGTTACATTAGTATTAGAACTCTTGTGTTGCTTCATATTTTTAGCCTGAACACTTTCTTTCCCTATAAATTCTTTTGTATCAGCATCACATACAATAAGTTTCGCAATAGTATCTGTGTCTACTGCAACATCATGTGTTTGCGAAGCTACCATAGCATTTTGTTGAGTTTGTTGGTCAAGACTATTTACAGCATCATTAATTTGTTCTATCCCTGTAAGTTGTTCTTTAGATGCCATCTCTACATCTTTGATTAAATCAATAGTTTTTGAAACATTTTCATTTAATGTTTTATATCCATTTATCATCTCATTAGATGTTTTTTTACCACTATTTGCTTTTACTGTAGCATTTTGTACTAAAGCTTTAATCTCATTTGCAGCTTCAGCACTTCTTGATGCT
>Ga0209345_10002366_pt1 | contig 20916 bp, 18 predicted proteins | sample Cruoilmetagenom7_FD_187294 | JGI IMG/M metagenome (GOLD analysis project Ga0209345, IMG submission 187294) | Oil polluted marine microbial communities from Coal Oil Point, Santa Barbara, California, USA - Sample 7 (SPAdes) (version 2) | ecosystem: Environmental > Aquatic > Marine > Oil seeps ... | reverse complement strand
TGTGCATGTCCGTCTCTGCGAAACCAAAAGAAAAACCAGAGGTTGGCCGCGCAGGCATATTAAGCGCGGCGGCTTTGCTGTTTCGCCAGTATGGATATGGCGGTGTTTCGCTGCGGGCCATCGCGCAGGCCGCCGGGATCAAGGCCGGCAGTATCTATTATCACTTCGTATCAAAGGATGCGATTGTCGCTGAAATACTGGATGCTGGCATCATCGCTGTTCATAAAGAAGTGCGCGCGGCCGTTGATGCTTTGCCTGACGGGGCCTCCGCCGATGCAATCTTGGGCGCTGTGATGCGTGGCCATTTGCGCACCCTTTTGGAACACGGTGATTACACCTCGGCCAATGTGCGGATATTCGGCCAAGTGCCGCCAGCCGTGCGTGATTCTAATCTGGCGGTTCGGCGGGACTATGAAAAATACCTCGATGATTTACTATCGAACCTGCAAGCAAGCGGCGCAATCCGCCCAGATGTCAACATCGGCCGCTTCCGGCTAATGTTCATCGGGGCGCTGAATGCGACGCTGGAATGGTTCGACCCCGACAAGGGCGATGCCGAAGCATTGGCCGATGACTATGTAGACACCTTTTTAAACGGAATTCTAAACCAGACCGGAGAAAACACATGAGCCGCATTGCGTCCCAGATAGACACCCGATCCCCAACATTTCAAGAAAATCAAGCGCATTCAGAAAGCGTTTTGAAAACTCTGCGTGACCGGATTGCCCACACCACAGCCGGTGGCCCAGAGCGGCTGCGCATTCGTCACCACGAGCGCGGCAAGCATCTGGTGCGTGACCGCATTGACCGGGTTATCGACCCCGGTTCGGCGTTTTTAGAACTGTCCCCGCTGGCGACATGGGGCCAATACGGCAATGATGTGCCCGCGGCCGGTATTGCCACGGGCATCGGTATTGTTGGCGGAAATCCGGTGGTTTTCATCGCCAATGATGCGACGGTAAAGGGCGGCAGCTTTTTCCACGAGACGGTTAAGAAACACCGCCGCGCCCAAGAGATTGCCGAGGAACACCGCTTGCCTTGTCTATATCTGGTAGATTGCGGCGGCGCGTATCTGCCCGAACAGGACCGCGTGTTTCCTGACCGCGATCATTTTGGCAACTGCTTTAACCGCCAATGCCGCATGTCGGCTTCAGGCCTGCCGCAGATTTCTGTGGTGTTTGGCGGCTGCACGGCGGGTGGCGCCTATATTCCGGCGCTATCCGATCAGGTGATCATGGTTGAGGGCAACGCGCGCATCCATTTGGGCGGACCCTCGATTGTCAAAATTGCGATCAACGAAGAAGTTGACGGCGAAACCCTTGGCGGTGCCGCCATGCACACCCGCGTTTCCGGCGTGTCCGACCATATGGTGCCTGACGAGGATCAGGCGCTGGCGCTGGCCCGCAAGCTGTTGTGCGAAACCAACATGGAACGCCGCGAAGCTTCTGCTGAACCCGTGCTGCCCCCCCGCCTTAACCCAAAAGAAATGGAGGGTATCGTCAGTGCAGACACGAAAATGCCCTATGACGTGCGGGAAATTATTGGCCGTCTGGTGGATGACAGCTTCTTTAGCGAATTCAAACCGGAATGGGGTGAAACCCTGATTTGCGGCACCGCGCGTATTCACGGTTTGACGGTTGGTCTTTTGGGGAACAACGGCGCGTTGTTGTCTGAGTCTTCCCTAAAGGGGGCGCAGTTCATATCCATGTGCGACCAGCGCAAAATTCCGCTGGTGTTCCTGCACAACGTTCCCGGCTTCATGGTTGGATCCGAAGCCGAGCGAAACGGCATCGCCAAGGACAGTGCAAAGATGGTCTATGCGCAATCCATCGCGCGGGTGCCTAAAATTGGTGTAATCGTTGGCGGTTCTTACGGGGCGGGCAATTATGGTATGAGCGGTGCCGGTTTCGAGCCGAACTTTATGTTCACATGGCCCAGTGCCGTGCTGGCCACAATGTCACCCGACATCGCAACCAACGTGATGCTGGAACTGCGCCGCACCAACATGAAGGCAGCCAAACCAACCCAAGAAGAACTGGACGAAATCGAGACCCGTGTTCGCGCCCAGTATGGCGAACAGTCAGACCCGTATTATGCCACATCCCGTTTGTGGGATGATGGCATGATCGAACCCAGCCAAACCCGTGATGTGCTCGGATTGTGTCTGTGGCTTGCCGCCACAACGCCCGAAAAATCCGATCATCACGCCCCGGTTTTCCGTATGTAATCGAAGGAAATTATCATGACAAATCTAACTCTCGAAGCCGTAACAATCACCACCGATGAGCGCGGTGTCGCCACCCTGACCCTGAACCGTCCTGAAAAACACAACGCCCTGAACGGTGCGTTGATTGCCAATCTGCGCGAAGCAGCCGCCGTGCTGGGGGCTGATGACAACGTGCGCCTTGTCGTGCTGACGGGGGCCGATTGCGGGTCGTTCTGTGCGGGTGGTGATTTTAACTGGTTCAAATCAGTGGCCGATGCCGACCGCAACACGCGGCGCAATGGCAGCCAGGAGTTGGCCAAGATGTTTGGCGAACTGGACCGTTTGCCAAAACCGTTGATCGGGCGGATTAACGGCTCGGCTTACGGCGGCGGCACCGGTATGATTTCGGTCTGCGACATCTCCATCGGCACGACGGGTTTTCGCTATGGCCTGACCGAGGTCCGGCTTGGCCTGATTCCCGCCAATATTTCGCCCTACGTGGTGAAACGCATCGGCGAACCAAACTCGCGGGCCGTGATGTTGTCGGGGGCGTTGTTCAGTTCTGAACGTGCTGCCGAAATCGGTTTGCTCAGCGAGGTTGTCGCCCCTGCTGATCTGGACGCCCGTGTCGAAGCCGTCATTGCGGATCACCTTCAGGCCGCTCCGGGGGCTGTGAAAATGACCAAAGAGCTGATCGAATTTGTGTCGACCCACGGCTACGATGACAACCTGATGTATACTGGCGACCGTCTGGCCGATTCATGGGAAAGCGACGAGGGCGAGACCGGCATTGCCGCCTTCCTTGGCAAAACCACCCCGCCGTGGAGGAGCAAATAATGAGCTTTGATTGTGTTCTGATTGCCAATCGCGGCGAAATTGCCTGCCGCCTGATTGACGCTTGCAAAGGGTTGGGTCTGCGCACAGTCGCAATCTATTCCGATGCCGACCGTGGTGCCGCACATGTAGAGGCCGCTGACAGCGCCGTGCATATCGGGGCTTCCGAGGCAGCACTTAGTTATCTTGATGGTGCCAAAGTTATCGCCGCCGCACAGCGCACTGGTGCGGGGGCGATCCACCCCGGTTACGGCTTTTTGGCCGAAAACGCTGAATTTGCACAGGCTTGCGCGGATGCGGGGCTGACATTTATCGGGCCATCACCGGAAAACATCCTGTTGATGGGGTCTAAAATCGCGGCCAAAGGGGCGGCGGTTGCGGCCAAAGTTCCGGTGGTGCCGGGCTATTACGGTGATGACCAGTCCGAGGATATCCTGCTGGCCGAGGCCAAGAAAATCGGCACACCTTTGTTGATCAAAGCCAGCGCCGGTGGCGGTGGTCGTGGGATGCGTCAGGTGCATGATCTGGCCGATTTCACAACTGAACTGAAACTGGCCCGCGCCGAGGCCCTGTCTGCTTTTGGCGATGACAAGGTTTTGCTGGAACGCTATGTCGGCACCGCCCGCCATATCGAAGTGCAAATTCTGGCCGACAAACACGGCAATGTGCGTCATTTGTTCGAGCGCGACTGCTCGCTGCAACGTAACCACCAAAAGGTGATCGAAGAAGCTCCAGCGCCAAATCTTGACCCCGAAATCCGCGCGCACCTGCTTGATTCTGCGGTGCGCCTGACGGCTGGCATTGGTTACGACAGCGCCGGAACGATTGAATATCTGTTCGATGCCGCCACGGGTGAATATTATTTTCTTGAAATGAACACCCGCCTTCAGGTCGAACACCCGGTGACCGAAGCCATCACCGGCATCGACATCGCCCAGTGGCAAATTCGCGCCGCAGGGGGCGAGGCGCTGCCATTTGCGCAAGAGGATATCCCTTGCAACGGCTGGTCAATCGAGGCGCGTATCGCCGCCGAAGACCCCGCCAATGGCTACCGGCCTGAAATTGGCCTGATCACGGCGTATGACGAGCCGCGTGAGGTTGGCTTGCGGGTTGATTCAGGCATTCGTGCGGGCAGCACCGTTAGCCATTATTATGACTCGATGCTGGCCAAACTGATCTCGGCAGCCCCTGACAGGACATCGGCGATCCGCCTGCTTGATCGCGGTCTGGAAGGGTTCCACATTGCCGGTCCCGGCAACAACATCGCGTTTTTGCGCGACCTGCTGGAGCTGCCGGAATTTGTTGAAGGCAACCACAGCACGGCGGTACTGGGCACCACTTATCCGGATGGTTGGGCAGCACCTTCGCCCACGCCCTTGCAACAAGCCGAGGCCGTTCTGGGCCGGTTTTTAGCACAGTCCAAACCTATCAGCGAAAGCCCGTGGACGTCGCTTGGCGCATGGCGCATCACCGAACCTGCGGGTCGCAGCGGCGCGTCGGTTTACCAGATCGACGGCGAAGATGCGCGCGTTTCGGGGCGCAACGGAAACTACACCGTTGCCTTGCCGGAACAAGCGCCCATCGAGATGAGCAACGCCAGCCTGACGGGCAATACGCTGTGCTATGAAATCGACGGGCTGCGCCACACGACGGATGTTCAACTCGACGACAGCGCGGTAACGTTGCACGGTGCGGATGGGCGGTTGGCAATCGAGGTGCTGGCCAGCGACGGCATCTTACAGGCCGCCAGCGAAGGCGATCTTGGCGGTGGAAATCAGGTGGTTTCGCCAATGCCCGGTCAGGTGATTGAAATCCTGACCAAGGTCGGCGATGTTGTCAGTGCCGGTGATCCTGTGGTCGTGATCGAAGCGATGAAACTAATGCAAACCCTGACCGCGCCTTGCGATGGCACGGTCAACCAAATCAACTTTGCCCCAAGTGAAAGCGTCGAAGCCGGTGCCGTGCTGGTGGCAATCGAACCCGATGAAACCGAGGAATAAGCCATGAACAACTCCCTATATTTTCCTGAAGAACTGGAAATGCTGCGCGACCAGATCCGCCGCTTTGTTGAAACCGAGGTCGTGCCAAATGGCGACGCCTGGGAAGAGGCGGGCAAAGTCCCGCGCGACCTGTTTACCAAAATGGGCGCGCTTGGCTTTTTGGGCATGCGTTATCCCGAACAATACGGCGGCGCTGATCTGGACACGATGGCCAGCGTTGTTCTGGCCGAAGAACTGGGCCGCTGCACATTCGGCGGCTTTACGGCTGATGTTCTGGTGCACACCGATATGGCCAGCCCGCATCTGGCCAATGTCGGCACCCCTGAACAATTGGCGCGCTGGATGCCCGGTATTACCAGCGGCGAAAAGGTTTGCGCGGTTGCCGTGACCGAACCGGGCGCCGGTTCCGACGTGGCCGGAATGCGCACCCGCGCAGTTAAGGATGGCAATGACTGGGTGATCAACGGCACCAAAATGTTCATCACCAACGGTGTTTATGGCGATCTGTTTTTTGTCGCTGCCAAAACCGATACCGAGGCAAAAGGCTCGCGCGGTGTGACGATCTTTGCGGTCGAGGCTGGCACGCCCGGTTTCTCGGTTGGCAAGAAGCTGAACAAACACGGTTGGTTGTGTTCCGACACCGCAGAGCTGATTTTCGAGGACGTTCGCGTGCCTGCCGAAAACATTCTAGGCGAGGTCAACAAGGGCTTTTACGCCATCATGAAGAACTTCCAGAACGAGCGCACAGTGCTAGGCGCGATGTCGATGGGCGAAGCTGCGAAGGCGATTGAGCTGACGCTGGAATACGTCAAAACCCGCCCCGCATTTGGCGGTGTTCTGTGGGACAAACAGGCGATCCGCCAGCGTCTTGCCGAGCGTTCCGCACAGGTCGCAGCTGGTCTCCAGCTGACGTATAATGCGGCATGGATGGATGCCCAAGGCATGGATTGTGTGAAAGAGGTTTCCATGGTCAAGGCCTACTGTGGCGATCTGGTGAACAAGGTTCTGTATGATTGCGTTCAGTTCCACGGCGGCGCGGGATACATGCGCGAAACACCGGTTGAACGGATGTCGCGCGATGCCCGCATTCAAGCTATCGGTGGTGGTGCGACCGAGGTCATGCTAGAAGAAATCGCCAAACGGCTGTAGAATCGAAATTCCGCCCGGCTGCCAGTGGCAATCGGGCGGAATTTCATAAAATAACATAATTTGACAGGGAAATTAGAATGACATTTGAAACCATCGACGTGAGACCAATTTCGGGGAATATTGGCGCTGAAATTCACGGAATTGACCTGTCACAAGAGATTAGCGACCAAACCATCGAGGAAATTGCGCAAGCACAGCGCGACCATCTGGTTGTGTTTTTCCGCGATCAGGATATCACACCGGCGCAACATATTTCTCTTATTAAACGGTTCGGCGAAATTCTGGAATACCCGCTGGTCAAGGGGCTGGAGGATTACCCGCAAATCGCGCCAGTGATCAAACTGGCCCACGAGACCTCCAATTTTGGCGGCATCTGGCATTCTGATACCAGCTATATGGAAATGCCTCCCAAAGCCGCGATGTTGGTCGCGCGCGAACTGCCACCCTATGGTGGCGACACGCTGTTTGCCAATATGTATATGGCGTTTGATACCCTGTCCGAAGGCATGCAAACCATGCTGAGCGGTCTGAAAGCGGTGAACACCACGGCCAAGGCTGATGCCTCTGCCACCCGCGAAGACCGCCTGAAAACCGCCGCCAAGCTGGCTGACGACGCGGTGATTTCCGCCACCCATCCGGTGGTGCGCACCCACCCCGAAACCGGCAAAAAAATCCTTTATGTCAACATCGGTCACACCGCGCATTTCGAGGGCATGACCGAAGCAGAGAGCGCGCCGTTGCTAAAGTTCCTGCATAACCATCAGACAAAACCCGAATTTACCTGCCGGTTTACATGGCATCCCGGCTCAATCGCGTTTTGGGATAACCGCGCCTGCCACCACAATCCGGTTAATGACTACCACGGCTTCAAACGGGTCATGCACCGCATCACACTGGCAGGCGAACGGCCGCAGTAATGCTTGAATGAGACTGTCTTTCGGGTTTGCCTGCTTGCCGCGGGAAAATTCACAAGGCATTGCCTGAACACTTCGGAACCGAAAACAATGCTGTTGTCAGATCATATTTGACAACAGGCATTACGAGCTAAACCTGATCAAGACAGCAAACACAGGGAATAAGTAAATGAGCGAGATTGTTTTTGCGGGTGGAATGCGCACCCCGTTCGGAGACTACAGCAAATCCTTAAAAGATACGCCTCTTGGCGAACTGGGCACCCATGCCGCTAAGGCCTGTCTGGTCAAAGCCGGCCTGACAGCGGACAAAATCGACCATCTGGTTTGGGGCAACGTTGTGCCTGTCGATATGGACGCCTGCTATCAAAGCCGGACAATTGCACTGAATACCGGCATGTCGCAAGACACCGCATCTTTGTATGTGCAGCGCGCTTGTGGGTCCGGCACGCAGGCGATTTTGAGTGCCGCTCAGCAAATCATGACGGGTCATTCACAGATTGCTCTGGCTGGGGGTGGTGAAAATTCATCACGCGCGCCCTATATTTTACAAGACAGCCGCTGGGGCGGCGGGCGCGGGCCGCAGACATTGGTCGATTCACTTGATCTGGCCTTTCGGGACCCATTCAGCCGGGTTTTGATGGGGGAAACGGCAGAAAACCTGACCGAAGACTACGATTATCAGCGCGAAGATATGGATATCTGGGCGATTAAAAGCCAACAGCGCGCTGGTGCTGCAATTGAAAGCGGGTTTTTGGCTCGCCAGATTGCGCCGATTGAAATCAAGGAACGCCGCAGCACCCGCATCATGGAAGTAGACGAGTTTCCACGCCCAACCGTGACGGCCGAAAAACTGGCGTCGCTCAAGCCGGTATTCCGCGAGGGCGGCCGTATCACAGCGGGTAATTCCAGCGGCATGACCGATGGTTCGGCCTTTATCGTTGTGGCAGACCGCGCGGCCGCCGAGGCCGAGGGTGTAACCCCGCTGGCGCGGCTTGTTGATTGGGAAATTGTTGGTGTCGAGCCACGGATCATGGGCGCAGGCCCGGTTCCCGCGATTGACAAGCTGCTAAAGCGGCGCAACATGCAGGTGAACGATGTTGATTATTATGAGATCAACGAAGCCTTCGCCGTTGTGAATGTTCATGCTGAAAAACAGCTGGGCATTTCGCATGACCGCACCAACCTGTATGGCGGCGGCATTTCAATAGGACATCCACCCGGTGCCACCGGTGTTCGCATGACCATTACCGCCATCCAGCACCTGAAGGATACCGGCCAGCGGTACGCGATCATCAGCATGTGCATGGGCGGCGGGCAAGGTATGGCCGTATTGATTGAAAACATCATCGAGTGATGGGCAAATAGCAACGCTGGACAGATGTTTCCATCAACTGTCCAGCAGCAAGGCACCTGCCATCGCTATTTCCTCTATTTAGAAACCTATACCAACAAGAAATGAAAAAGACCTTTTGCAATAGGTTTTTCTTCATTCTCCAGCCATGCCACGGTTTCGACACTGGCCATCCGGCGACCTTTTTTGGTGATTGTCGCCCGCGTTGTCAGTATGCCCGCAAAACCTGGACGCAAGTAATCCACCGTCAGGTTGATCGGTTTGGCAGGTGGCGCGTTCGTATCATCCAGCACACAAAGTGAAGCAATGGCCTCCATGAAGCTGGCAATCACCCCGCCATGATAGGTTTTCAGCACCGGATTGCCCATCAACCGGTCGGTAAATGGCATATGGGCCATAATATGCTTATCGTCCACTTCTTTGATGGAAACACCCAGAAAGCGGAAAAACGGCACGTGGTCGCACCGCGCCTGAAGGTCAATAATTTTCATTTCGTATCTGCCTTTTTTATAAAATCAAGCAAATTGTCTTTGCCACGGGTCAGGGCAAAGGCAGCAGCCCCGTGAGCGACTTCTTCCTTGTTACCGGCATCAAACCAGATTTTACCACTGTTAAAGGCAACATGGCGCGTCGTGCGATAGCACTTGGCGTATACCATTACATCGGCGCGGGATTGGGCAGGACGTAAATAATCAACCCGCAAATCCAGCGTTGCCATTGTCTGCATATCCGGAACATTTAGAAAAGTCGCCAGCCCGAAGGCGCTATCAAGCAGGGCGGTCAGCACGCCGCCGTGTAGCAGCGTGCCTTCTTCGTCCAGACAAAAATCCGGATTATGCGGCATACGAATCAGAACACTGTCAGGGTCAGCCTTTTCTACATGGATGCCCATTTCGGCGATAAGCCCCTTGGGCCGCTTGCTCCATTGCTGTGCAATTAGGGCATACCGTTCTTGGTCTTCGATAGTGCTCATAACGATTAATCCCTACTTGCCCGAATATGACGGCGCACGTTTTTCCAAAAATGCCGACAGCGCCTCGTGGTGATCGCTGGTCTGGTGCATCAAGGCCTGAAAGGCCGCAAGGGTATTCACATAATCCGGCAGGTCTACCCGTTCCGCACTGCGCAACAACCGTTTGGCGGTGCGCACCGTGCGTGGCGGCTTGGCGGCGATCACGGCAGCCATTTCACGGGCGCGATCCATCAACTCGTCATGGGGGACAACTTTCAGAACCATGTCCATTTCCAGCGCCTCGGCGGCCTCAACCATGCGGGCCGAAAACGTCAGCTCGGCGGCTTTTTGATACCCCAGACGGCGGATCAAAAACCAGCTACCTGCATCACCCGGAATGATACCCAGATTTAGGAAAACTTCGCCGAATTTCGCCCGCTCCGAAGCAATCCGCATATCGCACATCATGGTCAGATCACAGCCCGCCCCGACAGCGGGGCCGTTCACCGCAGCAATGGTTGGCACATCCATATTGTAAAGCGCCAGCGGGATGCGCTGGATTCCGTTGATATAGCTTTCGGCGGTATCCAGTGGCGACATGCCGAACTGATCGGTTTTGCTGTGCATCGCCTTGATGTCACCGCCAGCACAAAAGGCAGAACCGGCTCCGGTCAGGATCATCACGCTGACATCGGGATCATTCTGAACCTTGTCAAAAGCGCTCAGCAGCGATTCGATCATGTTGTTGCCAGTAACCGGGTTGCGCCGATCCGGATCATTCAGGGTAACGGTCGCAATACGGTCCTTAATATCAAGTAATACGATTGGATCAGACATTTTCAGTTTCCTTTTGTGCAGCAGCTAGTCTTTACCATCGCCGCGTTTTCGTTTTTCAAACAAGTCAGGGTTAATCATATCCCGCGCATCATGGCCCAAATGCAGGGTTTCACCACCATCGACGTAAACATCCTCGCCGGTGATAAAGCCCCCCAATTTCGAGGCCAGAAAGATGATCATGCCGGATATATCTTCGGCAGCCCCCATCCGGTTCAGCACCGAACGGTTCAGCATTTGCCACTGTTCGGGGGTGATCGGATAGCGGCCAAGCGCTTCGGTTTTGATCGTGCCGGGGGCGACGCAATTCAGCCGGATACCGTATTCACCCCACTCGGCAGCCAGCGTTTTCATCATGCCGGTGACGCCAGCGCGGGCAGCAACCGTGTGGGCAAAACCGGTCAGGGCAGAGCGGGCGGATATGGCGGTGACGAACACCACCGATCCACCATTATCAAACATGAAATGATCCGCCGCCGCGCGAGTCATCTGCCACGAGCCTATCAGGTTGTTGCGGATCACCGCCTCGAACCCCTTATTGGAGATATCGCGCGCTGCGGCCACGAATTGCCCGCCTGCGTTGTTCACCAAAACATCCAGTTTACCGTAGTGCTCCTTGATTTTGAGCATCGCGGCCTCGATGGTGTCCTCGTCACGGGTATCACCCGTTACCACAAAGGCCTCGCCGCCCATAGCGCGGATCATTTCGGCGGTTTCTTCCAGTGGCTCCTCGCGCCGCGCAAACAGCGCCAATCGCGCCCCGCAGCCTGCCATTTCCAATGCAGTCGCCCGCCCCATGCCGGAACCCGATCCGGTGACAAGCACTACTTGGCCCTGCATCAGATCGGCGGCATAGCGTGGTTTTGTGTCTTCCGTCATAATTCCGTCCTATCCGTTTTTCAAAAGTTCGCCAGCGATGATTATCTTACGCACTTCTTGGGTACCGGCACCCACTTCAAGCACACGACCGGTTCGGTAAAGCCGGTTCACCTCGGTATCGCGCATGTAGCCCGATCCGCCGTGGATTTGCACCGCTTTATCCAGCACAAATGAATTGGCTTTGGCCGCCTGAAAAATCGCCGCTGCGGTCATTTTATGAATATCGCCGCGCCCGCCTTTGCCTTCTTCCAGACCTTCGCACATCGCCGCGGTCCGAAAGGCCAGCGAGCGCGCCACCTCGATTTCGGTATACATGTCGGCCAGCATCGCCTGAACCATCTGGAAACTGGCAATCGGGTTGCCGAATTGCTGGCGCGTCTGGGCATAATCAATCGAAATTTCAAGCGCCCGACGGGCAACCCCCGTAGCGCAGAAGCTCGCCACCGCGCGTTCCAGATCAAGGCCGCTCATGGTGACAGCCACGCCGCCGTCCAGCCTGCCAACCATGTTCTTGGCAGGCACCCGGCAGTCTTCAAACACCAGTTCACCGGTGGGCGATCCGCGAAAGCCCATCTTGTTCAGTTTCTGCGCCACCTTGAAACCCGGCGTCGTGGTTTCAACAATAAACGCTGTGATCCCATGCGCGCCTTTTTCCGGCGAAGTTTTGGCGTAAACCAGCACAATATCGGCAATCGGGCCGTTGGTGATGAAGATTTTAGAGCCATTCAGGATGTAATCATCGCCATCCTTGCGGGCCGTGGTTTTCATCGCCCCAAGCGCATCCGATCCCGCACCTGGTTCAGTCAGCCCAAGCGCGCCGATCAATGACCCATCGCATAGACCCGGCAGATATTTTTGGCGCATTTCCTCGCTGGCATTGCGATAAATATTGTTCACGCACAGATTGTCATGGGCCAGAAACGTCAGGCCAATGGCGGCGTTTGCCCGGGTCAGTTCTTCGGTGATCATGCAAGCCGAGGTAAAATCCAGCCCCGCACCACCGTATTGAGTGGGCACATTCAAACCAAGATAGCCCATCTTGCCAAGGGTCGGAAAAACGCTAGCGGGCAGATCGTCACTGTCGTCCATTTCGGCGTTCAAATGATGAAATTCAGAAAAGAAGAATTTGTAGGCTTGATCAGCCAGGGCCTGTTGATCCGGCGTTACAAAATGGCTGGGTGTGTTTGTCATATCCATGGTTCTTAACCCCGCAATAATTCTTGAGAGATGATAATTTTGCGCACCTCGGAGGTGCCAGCACCAATTTCCAACAGCTTGTTGGCGCGGTAAAGGCGGTTGATTTCAGTGTCTTGCATATAGCCCGATCCACCGTGGATATGGTTGGCCGAGGTCACGGCACGGTTAAATGCTTCGGCGGCGTAATGCACCGAAGCGGCCGTCAGTTTATGAATTTCACCGCGTCCGCCGCCGCCTTTGGGCAGGCCAACGCAAGCAGCCAAGGCGCGGTAACTCATGGAGCGGGCTGCTTCGACGTCGACGTAAATTTCGGCCAATCGAGATTGTATCATCTGGAAGCGCGCAATCGGTTTTCCGAATTGTTCGCGCAGCTGGGCATATTCCAGCGCCAGTTCCAACGCGCGTTCCGCCATACCAACGCACATCGAAGCTACCATCGCGCGTTCCAGATCAAGGCCGCTCATCACAATTGACACACCGGTGTTTTCTTCGCCAATAATGTTTTCGGCGGGGATGCGGCAGTCGGTGAACAGCAATTCACCGGTGGGCGAGCCACGAAAACCCATCTTGTCCAGCTTCTGCGCGACCTTAAAACCGGGGGTGGTAGTTTCGACCAGAAACGCGGAAATACCTTTGGCGCCTTTGGATTTGTCGGTCTTGGCATAGACCAGAACCAGATCGGCAATCGGCCCGTTGGTGATGAACAATTTGCTGCCGTTCAACACGTATTCATCGCCATCGCGCGTGGCCGTCGTGGCCATCGCCCCCAAGGCATCCGACCCCGCACCGGGTTCGGTCAGCCCCAGCGCGCCGATAATTTCACCGGAACAAAGCCCCGGCACATATTTGGCCTTTTGCGCATCGGAGCCGTTGCGCAGCAGATTATTCAGGCACAGATTGTCATGCGCCCCAAGCGACAGACCCACGGCGGGATTCCATTTCGAAACGATTTCGGAAACCAGCGCCTGAGTAAATTCATCCTGTCCGCTGCCGCCCATTTCAATCGGCGCGGTGATGCCCAACAGGCCCAACTCACCCATCTTGGCAAACAGATCTTCGGGCCAATATTCTTCGGCATCCATCTTTTCCTGCAACGGGTGCAATACCTCCCGGGCCACCCGTTCAACATGGTCAAGGATCGCCCGCTGATCGTCGGTAAGCGCGTAATTGGCCTTAATCTCAGCAATGTCGGCGGTGGATGGGCCGGTTTGATCAGTCATTCGGATTTTCCTTTGGCAAAGTTGCCTAACAACTCTATTCCCTAAAATCAAACATATGTTAGAAAAAGAATCAAGCGCTTACCGTTGCCACCAATAAGCCAGTTCTAAATCAGAAAGCTGGCCTTTTATGTAACACCCGATTATTGCAATGCTGCCGCGCAAATAATTCAGGAGTAACACAATGAGTGCTACCGCTAATAAAAAAGCCCCCCTACCGGATGATATTCGTGCGGCCAAAGGTGGAGCGCCTCTGGTTAGTCTGACAGCGTATACCACGCCAATGGCGCAAATGATGGATGCCCATTGTGATTTTGTTTTGGTGGGGGACAGCGTTGGTATGGTGCTGCACGGGCTGCCTTCGACCTTGGGTGTGACGATGGAAATGATGATCATGCACGGCAAGGCAGTTGCGCGCGGCCTGTCTTCGGCGATGATGGTGATTGATCTGCCCTTTGGGTCGTACGAAGAAAGTCCCCAGCAAGCGTTTCGAAATGCAGCACACCTGATGGCGGAAACCTCGGCTGGTGCGGTTAAACTCGAGGGGGGTGTGCATATGGCAGAAACCATCGCGTTCCTTGTAGCGCGCGGTATTCCGGTGATGGCCCATATCGGCCTGACCCCACAATCAGTCAATACGCTGGGTGGCTACAAAGTGCAGGGGCGCGATGCTGCTGCAACCGCTGTTATTGCCGATGCGCAGGCGGTTAGCGATGCCGGTGCTTTTGCTGTTGTGCTGGAAAAAATTCCACAACCGCTTGCCGATCAAGTCACGGCAGATATTGCCATTCCGACCATCGGCATCGGTGCCTCGGCGGGCTGTGACGGGCAAATCCTTGTGGTTGATGACATGCTGGGCCTGTTCACCGCGTTCAAAGCGAAATTTGTAAAACGCTATGCGCATCTTGGCGATGATGGTGCCGCGGCGATTGCGGCCTATGCCCATGATGTGCGCGCGCGCACCTTTCCTGCGGCCGAACATGTTTTTTCCGATCAAACCCCCGCCCCCGCCAAAGGGAATAAATAAGCTTATGACCTCTCCCGTATCCCCCGCCCCGATTATCCGCAAACTTGATGATTTGCGTGCCCTGACCAAAACATGGAAGGCCAAAGGCGAAACCATCGGCATTGTGCCGACAATGGGCGCCCTACATGACGGGCATCTTTCGCTTGCACGTGTGGCGCGGGCGGCAACGGATCGGGTGATTGTCACTATTTTTATCAATCCTAAACAGTTCAATAATCCGGATGATCTGAAAAATTATCCCCGCACCGAACATGAGGATGCCCGCAAACTCTCCTCCATCGGAGTCGATGCAATCTATGTGCCGGACGGCACGCAAATGTATCCCGACGGGTTTTCCACCACGGTTTCGCTGGATGCTTTGACGGATGTTTTATGCGGTGCCCACCGCCCCGGCCATTTTGACGGGGTTGCAACCGTTGTTGCCAAACTGCTGCTGCAAACAAGTGCAGATCAAGCATTTTTTGGCGAAAAAGATTATCAACAACTGTTGATCGTGCAGCGAATGGCCCTTGATCTGGATATTTGCGCTACCATCGTCGGGTGCCCGACTATTCGCGAAATCGACGGTCTGGCGCTGTCGTCGCGCAATCTTTTGTTGTCGGATCGTGCTCGCGTCAAAGCGCCTGCCTTATCCGAAGTGATGCAGCAAATAACCAAGGGGCTTGCGGCTGGCGAAACGATGAAGACGCTAACGCCAGCGGCATTGACACGGTTGGATAACGCCGGTTTTGGTGATGTTGATTACCTTGAATTGCGCGCTGCGTCTGATCTTTCATTGCTTGAGACCCCGACAGAACCCGCCCGTCTATTTGCGGCAGTATGGCTGGCCGGGGTGCGCCTGATCGATAATATTGCTATCTAGAGCGGCCATTTTAACACCAGCCCAGTTTCCTTAAGTGCGCAAACTTTTTTCCAGAATATGCCGCTGGATTTTGCCGCTGGTGGACCTTGGAAAGTCCTCGAATGCGACAAAATGTATTTCGCGGGGCAGTTTGTAGCGGGCCAAGGCATCGCGACAGGCCGCCATCAGGCTGTCACTGGTTACGGAATTATCGTCACAGGAAACAAAGGCCACGGGCGCTTCGCCCCAGCGATCATCCGGCACGCGCACCACGGCGGCGTCGGTGACATTCGGGTCGGCCATCAACACACGCTCGATCTCGGCGGGGTAGACATTTTCACCGCCGGTTTTGATCAGGTATTTTGCCCGATCTGCAAAATCAATGGTGCCATCGGCATTGCGCCGAAACACATCGCCCATGTGGAACCAGCCACCCTGAAAGGCTTCGGCGTTGGCATCATCGGCGTTCCAGTATCCGGAAAACAGGGTTGGCCCGCGCAGTGCCAGTTCTCCGGCGGTGCCGTCGGGCACATCATCGCCCGCCTCGTCCACCAGCCGGATTTCGCAAAAAGAGCTGATCTGTTTTGACAGGGTTTTGGGTGACACCCCGATCGGGATCACCGAACGCGTAGCGGGGGGCAATCCGGTTTCGGTCGACCCAAAGCTGTTCAGATAGGGTGCATCCAACAATGTGGTGATTTCGTCAATTTGGTGCGGTGGAACCAGATCGGCCATCGCGCCGCAAACGTGGATATTTTTGGGAACAATCCCCCTATTCCTGATATGGGCAATGAGTGGCTCGATCATGCCAGGAATTAGCACCATCCAGCCAATACGGTAGGCCTCAATCGCCTGACAAATGGCCTCGGCATCAAAACCGTCGATCATGACCACCGTGCCACCACGCAACAGCGTGGCCAAGGCGTGATCGGTTGATGCCATGTGAAACATCGGGGCCCACGCAACAAAGCTGTCCATCGGCGCAAGGCCTAATTCGCTGACGAAGGCTGCGGTGCGGGCGATAATGGCGCGGTGACTGATCATCGCACCTTTGGGCAGGCCGGTGGTGCCGCTGGTGTAAAGAATAACCAGTCCGGCCTCGGCATTTTGCGGGGCAGCAGGAGTGTGGGGAGCAGTTGCCAAAGCATTCTCATAGGCGGGCCCAAACGGCAGTTGGGGGATGTCGGGCACCTGTTTCAGCAAGGGGCACAAATCAGGGTCAGCCAGAATCAGGCGCGGTGAAACCAGCGTGATGCAGTGCTGCAATTCAGCCGGTAACAGCCGCCAGTTCAGACAGGAAACGATCAGGCCAGTGGCAGCGGCGGCCAGCTCGACCTCGATATATTCGCACCGGTTTCGTGCCAAAACCGCGATCCGGTCCCCTGCCCTCAGCCCTCGCTCAGTGAAATGCCCCGCCAGTTTCTCAACCCGTTCTAACAGCTGCGTATAACTGGTTTCCCTGCCCTGCTCCTCAACCGCAATCGAATCGGGCTGCGCGGCAACTCGGCTGCGGAAAAGCCGGTAAACATCGGTTTGCCCCGCTTCCAGTTGTGCTGTCGGTTGGCCTTTGACCATTGGTATTCTCCATCGCTTGCAATAATTCTAACATATGTTAGATATTTTCCAATACCGCTTTTAACGCCTCAATGTACAAACTACGCCATCCGGCCAAAAGGAGAAACAGATGTCAAGAAAAGCCTATGTCACCGGAGTCGGAATGGTTCCGTTCAAAAAACCCAGCGAAGCCGAAAGCTATGATATCATGGCAGCCGAAGCGGTGCGCACCGCGCTGAAAGATGCCGGCTTGCCCTATGACCAGATCCAGCAGGCCTATGCCGGATACGTTTACGGCGACAGCACTTGTGGCCAACGCGCACTGTATCATGTGGGCATGACGGGCATCCCGATTGTCAATGTGAACAACAACTGCTCAACTGGTTCCTCGGCGCTGTTTTTAGCGCGTCAGGCAGTCGAAAGCGGCGCAGTAGAATGCGCTCTTGTTGTCGGGTTTGAGCAAATGAAACCCGGCGCGATCGGATCAGTGTTCGAGGATCGAGTCAGCCCGTTTCAAGCCTTTGATGATGCGACTGACGACATTGTAGGTGACAACGGCCTGCCGCTGGCGTTGCGTTATTTCGGCGGTGCTGGCAAGGCACACATGGATGAATTTGGCTTTACGATGGAAACTTTCGCCAAAATCCGCGCCAAGGCCAGCCGCCATGCAGCGCAAAATCCGGTGGCGTTGCTGCGCAAGGTTTTCACCACCGAAGACGTGATGGCCGACAAAGTGATCTGGCCCGACGTGATGACCCGCCTGATGGCCTGCCCGCCCACCTGTGGTGCTGCCGCAGCTATTATCTGTTCCAAGGAATTCGCCGATAAACACGGGCTGGATTCTTCGGTGCGGATTGCTGCGCAGACAATGACGACGGATGGGCCGGAAACCTTCGATTCTCGCGACATGCGTGAAGTGGTCGGGGCATCAATGGCCAAAAACGCTGCCGATCAGCTTTATGAGGCCGCAGGCATCGGCCCCGAGGACGTTCAGGTTGTCGAATTGCACGACTGTTTCGCCCATAACGAACTGATCACCTATGAGGCGCTTGGCCTGTGCGGGCGCGGAGAGGCAGCCAAATTCGTCGATGATGGCGACAACACCTATGGCGGTAAATATGTGACCAACCCGTCGGGTGGGCTATTGTCCAAGGGGCATCCCTTGGGGGCAACAGGTTTGGCGCAATGCACCGAACTGGTCCAGCAATTGCGCGGCACGGCGGATGCACGCCAAGTCGACGGCGCGCGACTGGCGCTTCAGCACAACCTTGGTTTGGGCGGCGCTTGCGTAGTGACGCTTTATGAAAAAGCATAAAGGAATAATGACATGACAGGTAAACTTGACGGCCGCTCGGCGCTGGTATCGGGATCAGGACGCGGCATCGGGCGTGAAATTGCGCTAAAGCTGGCCTCCGAAGGGGCGCGGATTGTGATAAACGATCTGGACGCCGATCCGGCCAATGAAACCGCAGAGCTGGTGCGCAAGATGGGCGGCGAAGCGGTGGTTTGTGCCGGCAGCGTAACCGAAGACGGCTTTGCCGAGCGGTTTATCAAAACCGCTGTTGATAGTTTCGGCGGCATCGACATCATCGTGAACAACGCGGGTTATACGTGGGACACGGTTGTGCAGAAAATGACGGATGACCAATGGCACGCCATCATCAACGTGCATCTGACAGCGCCTTTCCAGATATTGCGTGCGGCCCAGCCGGTTCTTAGCAGCACCGCCAAAGCCGAAGCGGCCCAAGGACGCGAGGTGTTTCGCAAGGTGGTGAATATTTCCTCGATTGCGGGCACCGGCGGCAATGCTGGCCAGATCAACTATTCCGCCGCCAAGGCCGGCATTATTGGCCTGACCAAAACCATGGCCAAAGAATGGGGCCGCTACAAGATCAACGTGAATGCGGTGGCCTTTGGCCCGATCCGCACCCGCCTGACCGAAGCCCCCGCAGAAGGCGAGAGCAATATTGATGTGGCAGGTAACAAAATCAAGGTCGGCCTGAATGCGGATTTGTTAAAGCAAATGGAAACCACGATTCCACTGGGGCGCGTTGGCACACCACAAGAGGCGGCGGGTGCGGTCTATCTGTTCTGCGCGCCGGAATCAGACTTTATCACCGGCCAGCATATCATTTGCGGCGGCGGATTTGTGCTGTAACAAAACGACAAGGCCCGTTTGATAATATTCGTATTGTCAAGCGGGGCCATGTCATCGCCGGTGGGTTTCGGCGGTGACGTTGTTACGGCTGAAGACCAAAAACACACTGGGTAAGGTGCGCAGAAAACCACCAGCAACCGCACCGTTTTGCAGGACCTAGGGTTGACAGAAGATATAATCAACGCATTGTTTTCCGATGGCGTGACGGGTCCGCCGCAACAAAATAAGGAACAGACATGACCTTTAGATATACTGATGCCAGCAGGCAATCCGCGATACGAACCTGCGTATCTGCGCCGATTTTGATGATGACTACTGGCCGGAGCGCGAGGCGCTGTTGTTTCATATCGTGCCGGTAACGCCGCAGTTAATGCCGTTCATTACTGAAAAGGCCCTTGGGCTACCAAAATCTTACTGAAAGGACATATCATGAAAGATGTATTACGAACAACGGGGTTCTATTTTGAAGAAATTGAAATAGGCGCAAAATTTACCACCCGTAGCCGCACCGTGACCGAGGCTGATCTGGTCGGGTTTTGTAACCTGACATGGATGACAGAATCATTGTTTACCGATCTGGATCACTCGGATGAAGGGGCTGGCGCACATGGCCGTGTGATCCCCGGTGTTATGGTTTATGCCATGTCCGAAGGTTTACTAACCTATACGATGGAGCGCACGGGGATGGCATTTTTGCATGCCGATTTCACAGTCAAGGGACCAACGTTTGTCGGCGATACAATCCACGTTGAAGTCGAGGTTATCGAGGCACGACCAACATCTAAGCCGGGGCGCGGGTTGGTGCGGAGCAGGAATCGGGTGCTGAAGGCAGACGGAACGGAATGTATAATTTACGAGCCGCTGCGGATGTTACGTAGTAATAATCAATAAATTCCCACAATATCAAAAGGATACGGTTTTGTAAAAAATTGTTGCCAGAAAATCTAACGCGTGTTAGGTTTTTTGTGATCCAGTAAAAAATACTGGGCAGGGAGAATAAATGACCGAGTCAACCGCACCGAAATTTGGCTTCGCCGAATCTGAATTACGAAACCAACCTACCGTCTATGCACCAGACCTTTTCAAGGGGCAGGTGGTTGTGGTGACTGGGGCCGGCGGAGGGCTTGGCCTTGCCATTGCTACTTTGTTTGCACGCCTGGGTGCCACTTTGGCGATTTGCGGACGCAACGAAGAGAAACTGGAAGCAGGCGCTGCTTTTCTGCGCTCGTTCGGTGGCGAGGTTCTGACCCGCCAAATGACGATCCGCGATCCGGAGCAATGCGCCGCTTTTGTGGACGAGGTTCATGAAAAATACGGGCAGCTGGATGTTCTGGTTAACAATGCCGGCGGCCAGTTCCCGCAGCCGGCAATCGACTATACCGTCAAGGGCTGGAATGCGGTGATTGACACCAATCTGAACGGCACTTGGTGGATGATGCAATCTGCCGCTAAAAAATGGGTTGATGCAGGCCAGCCGGGGAATATCGTCAATATCGTCGCCACCGTCTGGCGCGGCATACCGGGGATTGCACATACAACAGCGGCGCGGGCGGGTGTGATTTATCTGTCAAAAACCGTGGCAGTTGAGTGGGCACCTGATAATATCCGGGTCAATTGTGTGGCACCCGGTTGTTGCGAAAGCACCGGATTCAACAATTACACAGCCGAAGGATCTGCAACGTTTGAAGAATCCAATCCGATGTTGCATGCTGGCGATGAATGGGATGTTGCTGAGGGTGTGGTTTATATGGCCGCACCATCGGGCAAGTTTATCACCGGCGAAGCGCTGACGATTGATGGTGG
>Ga0209345_10002365_pt1 | contig 20917 bp, 16 predicted proteins | sample Cruoilmetagenom7_FD_187294 | JGI IMG/M metagenome (GOLD analysis project Ga0209345, IMG submission 187294) | Oil polluted marine microbial communities from Coal Oil Point, Santa Barbara, California, USA - Sample 7 (SPAdes) (version 2) | ecosystem: Environmental > Aquatic > Marine > Oil seeps ... | reverse complement strand
GGATTTTCCATGATAACAGCAGGAGCAGACGTAGGATCAAAGACCGTTAAGATCGTTATCTTGAAAGACGGTACGATTGCAGGGAAGGGGATCGCGACGGGAGGTCTGGAGGTCGAAGGCGCCTGGAATGACGCCTGGGATGCGGCGCTGAAAGATGCGGGCGTTTCCCGTGATGATATTGAGAAGACCATTGGAACCGGTGCCAGGTTGAAAGAGGTCAAAGGATTTGATGAAGAAATGAGTATGGTCACCGCGGATGCCAGGGCCATGCATGAGATCAACCCTGAAATAAGAACCATTCTCGACGTCGGCGCTGAAGAGGGAAGGGCCATTCGAGTGGACGAGAAGGGCAAGGTGCCGGATTTTGCAGTGAATGAAAAATGTGCCGCAGGAGCGGGCGCTTTTATGGAGGCCATGTCAAGGGCCATGCAGGTAAGCATCGAAGAGTTCAACGATATGGCCCTTAAGTCTACGACAAACCTGCCTATTAATGCGCAGTGCGCCGTGTTTGCGGAATCCGAGGTCGTGTCACTGGTCCATGAAGAGACCCCAAGGCCTGATATCTGTAAGGCGGTCTGCGACGGTGTGTCGGACAGGCTGGCATCCATGGCAAGGCGCGTTGTGGTTGAACCCAAGGTGGCCTTTATCGGTGGCGCTGCCCAGGGCGTGGGACTTCAAAGGGCTCTTAAAGAGGCCCTGGATCTGGATGAGGTGTTTTACCCTGACGATATCATATTTATAGCGGCTTATGGAGCAGCTCTTAAAGCATCGGAATAAGGAATAAAAAAGGCTTATTGGAGGGATACAAAGATGGCTGAAGAAGAAAAAAAAGAATACTGGCGTTGGACAGAGACCAACTGGGCCAACAAGGATATTGACTGGAGAAAAGGTGAAGTGATAAGCGCAGGATGTGACGTGGGATCCGTCAGCTCCCAGGCTGTAGTTATGGTGGACGGTGAGCTTTTTGCCACTGCAAACACAAGGACCGGCTATAACAGTCCTGAAAGTGCATTAAACGTTATGAACTGGGCGCTTGAGGCAACAGACGGCATGAAGATCGAGGACATAAATTTCACGGTGGGCACAGGTTACGGTCGTGTCAAGGTGCCTTTTTCCAACAAGGCAATCACCGAGATCGCTTGTCATGCGCGCGGGGCCAATTTCATGTACGGACCGTCAGTACGGACGGTTATGGATATGGGCGGTCAGGACCTGAAAGCCATCAGGTGTGATGAAAAGGGAAAGGTCTTGAACTTCCTCATGAATGAGAAATGCGCTGCTGGAACGGGACGCGGGATGGAGGTTATTGCAGACCTTTTGCAGGTGCCGATTGTAGAGGTAGGCGACAGGTCTTTTGATGTGGATAAAGAACCTGATCCGGTCAGCACCACATGCGTGCTGTTTGCAAAGGCGGAGATGCTGGGACTCCTGAAAAAAGGCTATACCGTAAACCAGGCCCTGGCCGCCTATTGTTCGGCCATGTCCTACCGCGTTTACACAATGATCAGAGAAGTTGACGTGATTGAGGATTTTGTTATTACCGGCGGGATTGCCAAAAACCGCGGCATCGTGGAAAGGCTTGAAGGTCATCTAGGGCTGAAGTCATTGAAAACAGACGTGGATTACCAGCTGGCAGGCGCCATTGGCGGGGCGCTCTTCGGCAAGGTACTTTATGAAAAGAAAATGAAAAAGTAGAAGATTATGGCAAATATAACGATTGACGGCCAGAAGATAGAGGTCGAGGGTGTCAAGAGCATCCTTGCGGCTTCTTTTGAGGCAGACGTGTATATCCCCCATCTTTGCGGCCATCCCCAACTGGAATCCCTTTCAGAAGAGGTGAAGTCCATCGAAGCGGTTTACGTAGGAGGTGTGGCCCACAGGTCGGACGCGGGCGCAACCTTTGAGGGGTGTGGACTGTGTCTGGTTGAGATCGAGGGGCAAGAAGGCCCTGTTAAGGCCTGCAAGACCCCGGTGGAAGATGGGCTCGTGATAACAACCGATTCAGACGGGCTGAAGGAGGCCAGACAAACGGCCTTGGCTGCGCTGTTGGAGAGGCATCCGCATGCCTGCCTGCTCTGTGCCCAGTCCGCGGGATGCGACCGGATAAATTGTTCGTCAAATATCCCTGAACCGGAGAGGTGCTGTGATAATTTCGGTAAGTGTGAACTTCAGAGCGTTTCTAATTTTATCGGTACGGAAAAGGGGCTCCCGTCCTATAAACCTCTGGAGTTGCCCGTTATTGAAGACGAACCTCTCCTTTTAAGGGATTACAACCTGTGTATCGGATGTCTTCGCTGTGTGCGGGTGTGCAGGGAGGTCAAGGGGGCGGATGCGCTGGGATTTGTGATGGAGGGCGGACGGGTGCTGGTTGGCAGCAAGGCCGCAACGCTTACAGAATCCGGGTGCCAGTCTTGTGGGTACTGCATCGAGGTTTGCCCGACCGGGGCGCTCACGGACAATGTCGCTGGCGTGGGAGAACGTGAGAACTATCTCATTCCGTGCAAAAGCGCCTGCCCTGCCGGGATCGACATTCCCCGGTATACCCGTCTTATTGCCGAGGAGAAATTTGGCGAGGCAGCAGCGGTCATCCGCGAAAAGGTCCCTTTTCCAGGGGTCTTGGGACATGTCTGTTATCACCCCTGTGAAACAGTATGTCGGCGTGGTGAATTAAACGAACCCGTTTCCATTTGCGCCCTTAAGTCTTCGGCTGCCAGGAATGACACCCGTCTGTGGGAAGAGCGGTCTAAAACGGCCGGTTCTTCCGGAAAACAGGTGGCGGTTATCGGTTCGGGTCCTGCTGGACTCACAGCTGCCTATTATTTAGAAAAACTCGGGCATTCAGTAACTGTTTTTGAGGCCATGCCGGAGGCCGGTGGGATGATGAGAACCGGTATTTCTGAGAATAAGCTCCCCCGTGAAGTGCTTGATGAGGAAATCAAAGTAATCAGTGATGCAGGTGTTCAGATAGAGACAAACACAAGGGTAGACTCGTTGGATGATCTTTCTGAAAAGGGATTTGATGCAGTATTCATTGCTGTTGGCGCTTCCCAGAAGAAATTCAATCAGGCCTTTGTTGAAGAACCTGATATGATAAAAAAGTGGGGTCTGCAAAAAGGTGAACAGGTGTCAATTGAGGTTGATCCCAAGACGTTGGCTACTGCCGGCAAGGGAGTCTTTGCAGGTGGAGATGTGGTGCGGGGGCCGGCCATGGTAAAGAGGAGAAGAGCAGAATAAAATGGATACCGTAGATTTAGACATAGACTTGGATGAAGTTAACCGAATAGTGGGTGATTACGGAGAGGATGACAGTTCCCTCATCCAGATATTGCTGGACGTGCAGAAGCAGTATAACTGGCTTCCCCCTGAAACGGTGAGACTGGTCAGTGACAGACTTGGTATGCCAATAACCCAGGTCTACCGGGTTGCCAGCTTCTTTAAGGCGCTGAGCCTTGTTCCTCGGGGAGAACACATCGTTAAGGCCTGCTTGGGCACTGCCTGTCATGTGCGGGGAGGGATGAAGGTCATGAAAAGGATACGCCGAACTTTGGGAATAAAGGAAGGAGAGACAAGCGAAGACATGAAATTTAGCTTAGAGAAGGTAAACTGTCTCGGATGTTGCGCCTTAGGCCCCATAATTACGGTGGATGACGAATATCACGGGAAAATGTCGCCTGAGATGGTACCCAACATATTGGAAAATTATAAATAATGTAACAAGTTAGCCTTTTGAAAAAACCATTTGTTTTTGCCGTTCTGATTTGACTGTTTCATGAATACGCTCTCTTTAAATGAATCCCGCTACCAGCGGGATTTAGAGAGCGTATTAAGGAAATAGTCTAATCCGAAGGCGCAGCTTTTTGAAAAAGTAAACAGTTACTAAAAAGAGGAAAGATCAGTGCCAAGATTAAACTCTATTGCCGAACTGGAAAAGTTAAGAGAGGAAATTTCATCAAAAAGGGACCCTGATAAACCTACTATAGCCATATGTGCCGGTACAGGTTGTATCCCGTTGGGCGCCAAGAAAGTGATAGAGACCTTGAAAGAGGAGCTCAAGAAACAGGGTTTGGAGGAAAAAGCAGAGCTAAAAGAGACAGGCTGTCCCGGGTTTTGCGAGAAGGGACCATTAGTCAACGTCTACCCTCAAGGAATTTGCTATTGTGGTGTCAAGCCGGATGATGCAGGCGAGATTATTTCCCAGACTAATAAGGGAGGGATAGTCGAACGTCTTCTTTATGTTGATCCGATCACAAAAGAGAAGGCTGTCTATGAACAGGATAACGCCTTTTACAGATACCAGAGGAGACGGTTGCTAGGCAACAATGCCAGACTCGACCCCCGTAATATTGATGACAGCATTGCCCTTGATGGGTATTCTGCCCTTGCAAAGGCTCTATCAACCATGACCCCTGAGCAGGTGGTGGATGAAGTAGAGAAATCAAATCTCAGGGGACGGGGAGGCGCCGGATTCCCAACAGGCAAAAAATGGAGGATTGCCAGCACAGCTCCGGGGGAAACCAAGTATTTCATTGTCAATTGTGATGAAGGAGACCCAGGGGCCTTTATGGATAGAGCCATTATTGAGGGCAATCCGCATAGCGTCCTGGAAGGCCTGATTCTCGGGGCTTATGCCATTGGTGCCAGTGAAGGGATCTTTTATGTCCGAGAGGAATACCCCTTAGCCATAAAAAATGTAACTCTAGCCATAGACAAGGCCGAGGAATATGGCCTGTTAGGTACTGATATCCTCGGCACAGGCTTTGATTTTTCTGCGAGGGTTGCAAGGGGCGGCGGTGCCTTTGTCTGCGGCGAGGAAACCGCCTTGATTGCCTCTTTAGAGGGCAAACCTGGTGAACCAAAGCAGAGGCCTCCCTACCCTGCGGTAAGCGGTCTGTGGGGGAAGCCCACCAATATAAACAATGTGGAGACATTGGCAAACATCCCTTTTATTATCAATAAGGGCGCTGAGAGGTTTGCCTCTATCGGGACTGCCGAGAGCAAAGGGACCAAGATTTTTTCTCTTGTTGGGAAGGTGAATAATACTGGTCTCGTAGAGGTTCCAATGGGTATTTCATTGAGAGATATTATCTACAAGATAGGAGGCGGGATTCCCGGCGGTAAGAAATTTAAGGCGGTACAGACCGGTGGCCCCTCCGGGGGCTGTATACCTGCGGAACTTCTTGATACCCCCGTAGATTACGATGAACTCGCAAAATTGGGTTCAATAATGGGCTCCGGTGGAATGATCGTCATGGACGAAGATACATGCATGGTTGATCTGGCCAGGTATTTCCTTGACTTCCTCGCTGATGAATCCTGCGGCAAATGCCTCTCCTGTCGTGAGGGGATACAGCAGATGCTCGATGTATTGACTGATATTACAGAAGGGAGAGGGCAAGAGGGAGACATTGAACTTTTGGAGAGTTTGGCGGTGACCGTAAAAAAGGCGTCAATGTGCGCTTTGGGGCAAACCGCCCCCAATCCGGTACTGACCACCCTCCGCTATTTTCGAGACGAATACATAGAGCATATCGAGAAGAAGCGCTGCCCTGCCCTGGTATGTCAGAAGATAGTGATAGCCAATTGTCGCCATACCTGCCCTGCAGGAATAGATGTGCCTCGTTATATTCGGTTTATTGGCAGGGGATTGTATGATGAAGCTTTAGCAGTAATCAGAGAGAAGATCCCATTCCCGTCAGTATGCGGTTCTGTCTGCTTCCACCCTTGTGAAACTAGATGCCGGCGCGGTGAAATAGATGATCCTATTGCCGTAAGAGCGCTTAAACGCTTTGCTGCTGAGAAGGGTAAGGATGAATTGTGGAAACAGATGGTGAACACGGTTCCTGAAACCGGCAAGAGGATTGCTATTGTGGGCTCAGGTCCTGCCGGACTTACAGCGGCCTATTACTTAGCCAAGTTGGGTCATTCTGTTACTGTATTTGAGGCGATGCCCCAACCCGGGGGAATGATGCGTTACGGGATCCCCAAGTATCGGCTCCCGGAGAATGTACTCGACAAGGAGATCGATGTAATAAGAGAGTTTGGAGTGAAAATAGAATTAAACCAAAAGGTGGAGTCTTTAGATAAGTTTTTAAATGACGGATATGACGCTGCCTTTTTGGCGCTCGGCGCTCACAGCGATATTAATATGGGTATCGAAGGTGAGAGTTTGCCGGGTGTAATCGGTTGCGTTTCATTTTTACGAGATGTGAATCTGGGAAAAAATGTTAAAGTAGGTAATAAAGTGGCAGTGATTGGCGGCGGAAACGCCGCAATTGACGCCTCCCGTGTTGCCCTTCGCCTTGGCGCCAAAGAAGTTTCCATCCTTTATCGCCGCACCAGGGATGAGATGCCGGCAACCGATGAAGAAATAAAAGATGCAGAGCAAGAAGGCGTGGAGATTCAATTTCTTGTTGTTCCCACCAAGGTGAAACAGGAAGATAACATGCTTATGGCAGAGTGCATTCGCATGAAGCTCGGGGCCGAGGATAAGAGTGGCAGACCTCGACCGAAGCCTGTTGAGGGCAGTGAATTCAGCATGGGCTTCGATATGATGATCGTTGCTATCGGTCAAAGACCTGATATTCCTTCTGACCTGGGAATCGATATCGGCAAAGGCAACCTGATCCTAACTGACCCCAATACGTTGGCCACAAATAGAGAAGGTGTGGCTGCCGGTGGTGACGCCGTAACCGGTCCGGCTTCAGTTATTGAGGCTATCAATGATGGTCGGCGAGCGGCTAGTTCCATAGATATATATCTAGGGGGAAGCGGGATGATTGATGAAACACTATCTCCACCCGAAAAATTGGAAACACTCCCTGAACTTGAAGAGGGAGAGAAACATCGAGTTTTAATGCCTTGTTTGCCCTCAGCCGAACGGCTTAAAGACTTTGAGGAGATAGAAATGGGTTTTGATGAAGGGATGGCAGTGGAGGAAGCGAAACGCTGCTTAATGTGTGATTTAGAGGAAAGTGAGTGATAAGCATGATGGATAGTATTATTCGTTTGACTATCGATGGTCAGAGTATTGAAGCCAATGTGGGGACAACCATTCTCGAATCGGCGCGGAGTGCGGACATCTATATCCCCACCCTCTGTTACCACCCTTTACTTGAACCATTCGGGGCATGTCGCCTTTGTGTTGTGGATATAAGTGTGGGCGGCGGGCCTTCCAGAATGGTTACGTCCTGCACCTTTCCTGTGGAGGAGGGTCTGGTAGTAAAGACCGACTCGCCGGAGATAACAGAGGTCCGTAAAATGCTTATTGAGCTTCTCCTTGCTCGTGCCCCCAAAGCTAAGGCTGTGCGCTTTTTGGCCCGGGAATATGGCATAGAAAAGCCAATGCTTAAGGCTAGGGATGAAGGAGAGCTCTGTATTCTTTGTGGCTTATGCGCCCGTGTGTGTGATGAAATAATAGGTGTAAGCGCCATAAATTTTTTGGGCAGGGGCGTTAATCGAGAGGTTACTTTCAACCCGGAGATTTCTCCGGAGCTATGTGTGGGCTGCGGTGTCTGCACGGCTGTCTGTCCCACCGGATGTCTTGAATTAGAGAGTCCTTATGGTGTTATTTCCGCCATTGATATGGGCCGAAGAGCGGCAAGTTCCATCGATCAATATCTAGGCGGTGAAGGGATTATTGAAGAGGAACTGATTGATCCTGAGGTCCCGAATTTCTGGACCGGCAGGGATGAAGGGTTTGCAGATCGGGCCAGGGTGATATATCCGCTATTGGTGCAAGAGGTTACGAATGACCAGGCGATTGCCGAGGCTGGCAGATGCCTGAGATGTGATTTGAGGTTCCAACTTAAATCGCCGATCCTGCCGCCTGAAGCGTGGTTGTCTTTTGACGAGGAGACCATCGCTACAGTGCCCGAGCTTGAAGGGGTGTATACTCTTTATGATGAAAATAAGGAGATCTATAATATCATCGGAGTTATAAATCTCCGTGAAGGTCTTCAGGGAGAATATGACATGGGAGGGGATGTCAAGTATTTTACCTATGAAGAAGATCCCATGTATACAGGTAAGGAAAGACAGCTGGTTCAGGTCTACATGAAACAGCATGGTTCAATGCCCCCCGGCGCTGATGACCTGGACGATCTGTTTTAATTGAAGATTTAAGATTGATGATTGCAGGAATAGGGCGTCCTGTCACTTATTGAGAAACAGAAACAGGGCACAGCGATTCCAAAAATCACAAATCATAAATCATAAATCGTTAATCCATAACAAGATGGAGTAAGAATATGAGACTAGAAAACAAGGTTGCAGTTGTTACCGGAGCAGGGCGAGGCATCGGACGTGCCGTGGCCATTGCCTTTGCAAAGGAAGGCGCTGACGTATTGGTAAACTATGTCAGCAATAGCGCGACAGCCGACGAAACCGTGGCTGAAATTGAAAAGCTGGGAAGAAAAGCGATTGCCGTCAAGGCGGATGTGGCATCCACCGTTGACGCACAGAACATGATCGAGACCGCTGTTAAAGAACTGGGCGGACTGGATATTCTTGTAAACAATGCCGGTGTATCCATACCGGCCATGCTTCTCAAGATGACCGAAGAGCAGTGGGACAGGATCATCAATATCCACCTGAAAGGGACCTTTACCTGCACCCAGGCGGCAGCACGCCATATGAAGGGACAGAAATCAGGCAAGATCATTAATGTGATTTCAACGGCTGGGTTATTCGGAACAGTCGGCCAGATAAACTATGCATCTGCCAAGGCAGGCATTATCGGCTTTACCAAGTCTGCCTCAAGAGAGCTGGGCCGGTACAATATCAATGTCAATGCCATATCCTGCGGTGTTATCAAGACCGATATGACCCAAAAGGTCCAGGGCGATGAGAAGTTGAGAAGCATTTATGAGGCGCGGATTCAACTTGGGCGTTTTGGTGAGACGGAAGAGGTCGCTCATGCTTTTGTGTTCCTGGCTTCCTCTGAAGCGAGTTATATCACCGGTCAGGTCATTCCGGTTGACGGTGGTTATATAGGATAATTTTGATTTTGGAATGTGGAGTGCGGAATTTGAATCGATGTCTGAACTCATTATTTTAAATCCAAAATCCGAGATCTAAAATCCAAAATCCCAAAGAAGATTGCGGATTGCGAATTTTGGAATGATGCGTGAACTCATTTTTTTAATCCAAAATCCAAAATCCAAAATCGGAAGAGGAAAACCAATGAGCATATTGGATTATAAGACATACGAAGAGGCAATAGAAAAATTCAACTGGGATCAGGTGTGGGACGTGTTTGACGGTGATGCCGACAATTTTAACATTGCCCATGAATGTATCGACCGTCACGTTGGCAAGGGCACGGCGCTTCGTCTGAAGTTTGATGACGGCCATACGGAAAAATATACGTTTGATCAACTTTCCAAGTGGACATCGCAGTTCGCCCATGCCCTGAAGGACATCGGAATAGGGCCGGGAGACCGGGTGACCATCATGCTGGACCCGTGTTGGGAATATTATGTCTCCCTTTTCGGCACGCTAAAGCTCGGCGCCCATGCGGTCCCCTGTTTTACCCTTTTTGCACCTGAAAACGTTGAATACCGGATCAAAGATTCCAAGTCACAGGTCCTGGTTACTACAGAGGACACGGCCAAGGCCATAGACCAGAGCCTGGTAAAAAGGGTTATTGTCGTCGGTGAAGACTATGATAATTTTATCAAGGACAAGCCTGAGACCATCAAGGTGCATCCCACCAAGGCCAAGGATGTGGCCGTATTGCAGTATACAAGCGGCACCACAAAGAAATTTCCGGATGCGATACCCCATTACCACAAGAGTGTATACACCGGCATACCCAATGGCGTATTTGTTATCGGCCTGAGACCTGGTGAGCGGTATTTCTGCCCGTCTTCACCGGCCTGGGGATACGGTTTGTGGTACGGGACATGTATTCCTCTTGCGTTGGGCGCATCAGTGGGGTCCTACAACGGTCGGTTTGATGAAAAGCGGATCATGGAGGCCCTGGAGGAATTTGAGATCACAAACTTCAGTGCGGCCCCGACCGTGTACAGGCGGATGAAAAACTCTGGGGTAATAGACAACTACAAATTCAAGGTCAAGAAAATGAGCTACAGCGGGGAGCCGTTTGATATTGCCACCTTTGAGTTCATAAAGAATAAATTCGGGGTATCCCCCTGCAGCTTCTACGGCTCAACAGAGGTTGGTGTTATTTTGGCCAATTTCGGCGGCTTTGAAAACTGGGAAGTCAAGCCGGGCGCCCTGGGTAAACCGATCCTGGGCCAGGAGGTCTCTGTAGTTGATGAAAATGAAAATCCGGTTCCTCCCAACACCTCAGGAGAGATCGTTGTCAAAAGACGCGGCAAGTGGTTCTTTATCAAGGACATTGGTGTCATTGATGATGACGGGCATTTCTGGTGCAAGGGCCGGTCTGACGATGTGATCATTTCCGCGGGCTGGACCATAAGCTCGGCAGAGATCGAGAGCAGCCTTTCGACGCACGATGCCGTGCTTGAGGCTGCCGTAATTGCCGTGCCGGATGAGGATCGCGGGAACATTGCAAGGGCCTATGTCCAGGTGAATAAGGAATCCAGCGAAGAGCTGGCAAATGAATTAAAGCAGTTTGTCAAAGACCAGCTGGGAAAATTTGAATACCCCAGGGAAGTCATGTTTTTGGATGAGATCCCAAAGACTGTTGGCGGAAAGACCGACAGGAAGAAACTAAAAGACATGGCCGGCGTTGAATAGTCCGGACTAGGGAAAAATTTTTTAGGATTTTAAACCTTAATAAATCTTAATAACAGTCTTAAGGAGGTAAAGTCATGGATGTTAAAAAAATGATGGTTATTGGTTGCGGTCAGATGGGTGCGGGAATTGCCCAGGTATGTGCCATGGGCGGATCTGAAGTGCTGATGTATGATGTTGATGAAAATGCCCAGCAGAAGGGCCGTGACGGCATATTGAAATCAGTAGCCAAGTTTGCTTCAAAGGGAAAGATCTCGGAGGATGATGCAAAGGCGATCGAAGGACGCCTGAAACTTATTAAAGGCTATGATGAGGCCAAAGATGTGGATCTGGTTATCGAGGCAGCGGTCGAAAACGTGGCCATCAAGCAGAAGATCTTTAAAGAGCTCGACGAGGTCATGCCGGAAAATGTGATCCTTGCAAGCTGTACTTCCGCACTGCCCATCACCGAGATCATGAACCAGACCCAGCATACCCACAGGACCATTGGTACACATTTCCATAACCCGCCGGTGCTCATGAGGCTGGTTGAGGTGGCAAAGGGACGCAGGACCAGCGACAAGACGGTCGAAGATACCATCAAGTATTTGACCGGTGTGGGCAAGCTTCCGGTTCCCTGCCAGGATTATCCGGGCTTTGTTACCAGCCGTGTGGGCATTGCCATGGTCAATGAGGGCATCCGCTGCCTGGAGCAGGGTATTGGTACTGCAGAAGACATAGACCGGGCCTGTAAGGCAGGTTTTAACTGGCCTATGGGTCCTCTTGGACTGGCTGATCTGATCGGCCTGGATACCTGCCTGTATGTTCTTGAAGACCTGAATGATAAGCTAGGTTCCAGTTTTCTGCCTCCACCGCTGCTGAGACAGCTTGTCCAGGCAGGCGATCTGGGATTCAAGACAGGAAAAGGGTTTTTTGATTATACACAGAAATAATTGGGCAATTAAGAATTGTCTAAAATAAACTCAATTGCCTAAAGTTGAGTGTGATTCGTGACTTTAGGCAATTCCAACTTTTAGGGATTTGTCCATGGCGGGGTAGTGGCGGATGGAAGAGATGAATCTATCGGAATTCAGCAAGGGGATGGCGTTCCCTGAATACAGTTATACACTGAGCGAAGATATTATCAGGAATTTTCTTGCAGGTGTTGAAGAGGACAACCCTCTTTATACGAATGAGGGTTATGCCAGAAAAAGCAGTTTTGGCTGTCTTGTGGTCCCCCCGACAACCATTTCTCTTTATGTAACGCCAAGCAGGGTATTAAAAACAATTGGCAAAAAGACTCCTCCCGGGCTAATTCAAGCAGGCCAGAGATATGAATTCCTCCGTCCCATCAAGGTGGGTGACACGGTCACTGTGAAGGCGGTCGTTGAAGACGTGGTTCAAAAAAAAGGACGGGATTTTGTGACCATAAGAGGGGAGGCCTATAACCCGGACGGACAGAAGGCGGCAGTGAGCGCCATCACTGTCATATGGCCGCCGCAGTCCTGAAAAAGGTGTGACCTGGCTGGAACGGGTGTCCGCCAAAGGGTTGGTTATTGAAATTCTTATTGGATACGGGAAATGACTGATAGACTTGATTTTGAAAAGATTGCAGTGGGTCAGGAACTTGCACCAATAGAGAAGTATATGACCCAGGAAAAGATAAATGCTTACATAGATGCTGCCGAAGACTTTAATCCCATTCATGTGGACCCTGAATATGCGAAAAACACGGTTTTCAAGAGCACCATTGCGCCGGGATATCAGTTTATTGCGTATCTTTCGGAACTCATGGCCAGGGATTTTGGCGAAAAATGGATAACCGGCGGCGGCATGGAATTGCGTCTTATCAAGCCGGTATTTCCAAAAGATACCGTGACCGTGGGCGCAAAGGTGGTTGAAAAGAACGAGGAAGATAATCGTACTTCTATTAAATGTGATGTTTGGATAAAAAACCAGGATGATAAGAATATTGTGGTAGGCTATACGACTGTAACCTACTGAAAACGAGGAGGTTTCATATGACTAAGTTGGAAGATTGTGTTATCGTAAGCGCTGTGCGAATCCCCATTGGAAAGTTCGGTGGCGCTCTGAAAGATCTAAAGGTGTATGATATTGGTGGCGAGGCGATTAAGGCTGCCGTGGAAAAGGCCGGCATTTCGCCTGACATGGTGGATGAAGTAATCATGTCGCACACTAGGCAGGATGGTACCGGGACCAACCCGGCAAGGACAGCCCTGCTGAGGGCGGGATTGCCCATCCCGGTTGCAGCCCATACAGTTAACAAGGTCTGCGCTGCAGGTATAAAGGCCGTGTCCCTTGCGACCCAGGCCATTCGTGTGGGTGATGCTGAGATTATTGTTGTGGGCGGCATGGAAAGTATGAGTAACATCCCGCATGTGTTGAGAGGCGCCCGCTGGCAGGGATTCAGACTGACGGACATTACGATTGAAGATGCGTTTCTGTATCTGATTTGCCCCTTCTGCGGTCTAAGTCCCGGACTGATTGCAGAGCAGACCGCAGTAAAACACAAGCTTAACAGGGAAGAGCAGGATCGGATCGGATACGAGAGTCACAAGAAGGCTGTCCAGGCCTGGGAAGATGGTATATTCAAGGATGAAGTCGTGCCCATAACTATTCCGGCTACCCGGAAAAAACCGGAGTGGGTGTTTGATAAAGATGAATGTCTAAGACCTGATGTTAATCTTGAAACCATGCAAAAGCTTCGTCCGGCATTTAAGAAAGACGGAACCGGAACCGTAACCGCCGGACAGTCATCCGGTATTACCGACGGCGCAGGCGCCATGGTCATGATGTCCCGTCAGAAGGCAAAGGAACTGGGGCTAAAACCCATGGCCCATATTGTGGATTATATGTTCTATGGCGTTGATCCCGGTTTTTTCCCTGAAGGCCCGTCTGTTACAATACCGAGACATCTCAAAAAAGTCGGGATGACAGTAGATGATATTACGGCCTTTGAGATCAACGAGGCCTTTGCCGTGGTCAACTGCATTTGCATAAACGAGGCCGGTATTCCGTGGGAAAAGACAAACCTGCACGGCGGAGGAATTTCTCTTGGCCATCCCACAGGGTATACAGGCGCCAGGCTTACGTTGCACCTGGCAAATTACCTTAAGGCCGGTGAATATGGGCTGGCGGCCGCGTGCGGCGGCGGTGGCCTTACAGGTTCGATAATTGTTCAAGGTGAATAAGAACTAAGAACTAGAGCAAAGGAGGAAAAAATAATATGGATGATATTAAGGCCATTGATGTAATGAATTACCCCTTTGACCCTGAACTGGTCAAAATCTGGTGGGAGGGCAGCCCTGAGATGAGGCTCATGAAGGATACCATGTTCAAAGGGAAAATTCCCTTTATCATGTGTTCGACGGACGAGTTCATCGCAGACATGGACAAGGCGGGCTATGACAAGGTATTTGTAACCATGCCCAGGATGTACTCCTATCATCGCAGGGAACTGCTGATCAATTTTTCCCTTGAACAGATCCATGATTCCATTAAGGCATATCCGGATCGACTGATCGGCATGGCGCCCTATAACCCCCTCAAGATCGTGGAAAGCGTTGAAGTAATTGAAAGGTCTGTGAAGGAGTTTGGTTTCAAGGGGGTGTATGCCCATGTGCTGGGTCAGGACGTGCGTCCGGATGCTCCGGCCATGTATCCCTGCTATGCCAAGTGCGCTGAACTGGGCATTCCTTATTCCATGCAGCTGGGGCATTCACTGGAAATTCTTCCCAGTGATCCGGGGCGGCCCATTTATCTGGACAAAGTGGCGTTGGATTTTCCGGAACTGACCATAATCGGTTCGCATACCGGGTGGCCCTGGTGCGAGGAGTTGATTGCCCTGGCGTGGAAACATCCCAATGTATATCTGGATATCAGCGCCCATCTGCCCAAATATCTGGATCCTGCCATTATTAAATTTATGAACACTCGCGGGCAGAAGAAATGTCTGTTTGGCACAAACGGACTGGGGCTTGCCCGCTGTAAAGATATGTTGATGGACATGGATTTGAAGGACACAACAAAACAGGCCGTTTTGAGGGACAATGCCCTCAGGGTCTTTAATCTTGAATAATTTTTTAAAGGATGAAACACTGTTTTAGTATTGAATGCCCCTGAATCCATAATTCAGGGGCGCTTGATCATAGCAGAGCATTATTTCTGAGGAGTTAAAATATGGGTGATTATAAGTACGTTATATACGAAAAAAAGGATGCCGTAGGCACCATTACCATGAACCTGCCTGACAAGCTGAATGTGGTGGATTTCCCCTGGGAAGGGGGGATTTTCGATGACCTGCTTGCGGCCATCGAGGAGGCGGAAATCGACGATGATCTGAAGGTGATCGTATTTAAAGGGGCAGGCAAATCGTTTTGTGCCGGTCACGACCTGAAAAAGATCTACAAGGTATATGAAAACTTTGATGAAGAACCGGGAAAAAGGCGCCCAAGCCAGCATGCAAGGCTCAAGATCGACAGGTACTGGTATGAGATGGAACATAAGATCCTCATATCTCCAAAGATAACCGTTGCCCAGGTCCAGGGTCACTGTTTGGGGGAGGGCGCCTTGATGGCGGAATCCTGCGATTTTACCATCGCGGCCAATGATGCCAAGATCGGGCATCCTGAGCAGCGAATGGGGTTTTGCGGAAGCGGAATTCCCACCATACCGATCCTTTATCTCAAGATTGGTTACACAAGGGCGAGGGATCTTCTCTTGACCGGAAGGCATATCACCGGGGAAGAGGCCGCCCAGATGGGCTGGGCAACAAAGGCCGTGCCTGAAGACCAGCTCGAAGAAGAAGTGGCGGAACTTTGCAGGCTCCTGACCGTTTACCCCAGGGATGGCATCGATATCGGCAAGGCAACAAACCATTTGATCCTGGATGCCATGGGAATCACGCGGGGTTGGCCCATCGGGTACTACAGCCATACCCTGTTCACCAACCTGAGGTATGAGAAGGAGGAGTGGAATTTCCTTAGCAAGAGGGAGAAGCAGGGCGCCAAGGAAAGCTTTCATGAAAGAGATAAAAAGTATGAGGGGGAAGAATAGCCTTTCCTTTTTTGAACTATTTCTGTAAATAGGACAACAAACGTCGCATTTTTAGATTGGTTATCATAACAAAGGGAGGAGGAACTCATGATAGGAATTACTTCGATTGGTGCGTATGTTCCGGTCTGGAGACTGGATAAAAGCACCATTGCCAGGCATTTGCGAGGAGAAAAGGCCGTTGCCAACTTTGACGAAGACGCCATAACCATGGCAGTGGCGGCAGGTATGAGTGCACTTGACGGTGCGGATCGCAGTGATATCGGTGCGCTTTATTTTGCCAGTGCAAGTTCTCCTTACAGGGAGAAAATGGCAGCCACCCTGATAGGATCGGCGATGGATCTGCCCCGAGAGATCAGGGCAGTGGATATGAGCCATTCTACCAGAGGCGGGACCGCGGCCGTCCTTGCCGCCATGGATAGTGTCAAGGCAGGATCGGCAAAACAGGCCATGGTCATTGCCTCGGATATGCGGCCCGGAAAACCAGGGTCAAATCATGAGCAGAACTTCGGCGATGGCGCGGCCAGTTTGGTTATTGGAGACACTGATGTGGCAGTGTCAATAGAAGACAGCTATTCCGTATCCAATGAAATGATGGATATGTGGCGAGGCGAGGACGAAAAATATGTCCGTTCCTGGGAGACCCGTTTTTATGTAACACAGGGTTATATGAAGACCGTTGGTGAGGCCATTGGCGGACTGATGAAAAAAACCGGCATTAAACCTCAGGACATTGCCAAGGCGGTTCTCTATTCCCCGGACGGAAGAAGTGTTGCAGGACTGGCAAAATCCATGGGATTTGATCCCAAGGGCCAGCTCCAGGATATCCTCTTTATGCAGATGGGTAACACGGGTACTGCTTATTGCCTGCAGTTGCTTGTGGCAGCGCTGGAAGACGCAAAACCGGGGGATAAGATACTGCTCGCCAGCTATGGAAACGGCGCTGATGCCATCTTGCTGCAGGTAACGGATAATATCGATAAACTCAAGAACAAAGACATCATGAATAGAATGCTGGAATCCAAAAAACAGGTTCCGGACTATATTACCTATCTCAAGTGGCGAGAAATCCTTGATACCAACCCCCAGCATGCCAGGCCCACTCCGATAGCCTCTGCCACTAACCTGTGGCGGGAGCATGAAGGGATTATCCCGTTCCATGGCCAAAAATGTACGGAATGCGGCCATGTTGAGTGGCCACCCCAGAGAATTTGTTCCAAGTGTCAGACAATGGACAAGTTCGAAACCGTCAGGCTGTCTGAGAAGAGGGCAAAGCTCTTTACGCATTCCAAGGATGTGATAACCAGTCAGGTGGACCTGCCTTTGATTTATTCGGTTGTAAATTTTGAGGGCGGCGGCCGGATGATCACCACGGTCACAGACAAGGATGTGAAAGAGATCCATAACGGCATGGACCTGGAGCCGACATTCAGGAAACTCTTCCATTCAGAAGGTCATACCAACTATTTCTGGAAGACCATGCCGATAAGACTGAAATAGATACATTAATTAGATATCATGGAGGTGCCAAATGAGTGGTATTAGAGATAAGGTAGCCATAATTGGAATGGGCTGCACCCGATTTGGAGAGCTTTGGGACATGAGTCAGGAAGATCTGGTCATTGATGCCTGTTTCGAGGCCTTTGAGGATGCCGGGATCGAGTCTAAGGACATTGATGCCTGCTGGCTGGGTACGGTTGACGGCGGTAACCTGGGGTCAAGACTGACAAGGATTTTAAAACTCCAGTATGTCCCTGTTACCAGGGTTGAAAATCTGTGTGCGACAGGAACGGATGCATTCAGGAATGCCTGCTATGCAGTGGCGGCAGGCGCATCGGAAATGGCCCTGGTATGCGGCGTGGAAAAACTGAAAGATACGGGGTATGAAGGGGCTTTGGGCGGTAGCCTCGATGCCGAGTATCAGAGCAGGATTGAGGTTTCAGTGGGTCCGCCGACCATGTTCGGCGTGAGGGCTACGAAATATTTTGAAACCTACGGGCTGACCCCGGAGAAGGGCAAGGAAATCCTGTCCAAGATCGCCGTAAAGAACCATTACAACGGCGCCCGCAGCTCCAAGGCCCAGTTTCAGAAGGAAATCACCGTAGAGCAGGCCATAAAGGCGCCCATCATTGCGGCGCCCCTGGGAATATTTGACTGCTGCGGTGTTACCGACGGCAGTGCGGCAGCAATCATTACCACACCGGAAAAAGCCAAGGAAATGGGAAAAGACTATGTCCTGGTGAAGGGCTTGGGCATGTGCAACAATGCGGCCCAGCCGATCCTGGATGACGACTATGATTTCATCCATTTCCATGAAAACAAGATCTCTGCCCAGAGGGCCTATGACGAGGCAGGGATTACCAATCCGAGAGAAGAGGTTGATGTGGCCATAGTCCATGACTGTTTTACCATTACGGAAATGATCGTCATGGAGGACCTGCAGTTCAGTAAAGAAGGCGAGGCCTGGAAAGATTACGAAGAAGGATTTTTCAGCCTTGACGGCGGGCTGCCGGTGAACAGCGACGGTGGTCTCAAGTGCTTCGGCCATCCGCTGGGCGCCACGGGTCTGAGAATGCTCTATGAGATATACAACCAGCTCAAGGGCAGATGCGGGGAGCGCCAGTTAAAGGATCCGAAAATTGGATTGACCCATAATCTGGCCGGCAACCCGGACTGTTACTGCGTTGCTATTTCTATCCTGGGTAAACCGGAATAGATAACAGCGGGGGCTTTTGATTGCCGGCCCTCTCCTTATCAGGGAGAGGGCCGGCACATTAAATCTTTTCTGCAATATTATCCGGAAATTTACCTTGTAATATCAGGACGTTCGTGAATTTTTATCTGGCGTGGTTCCAATAAGCCGGTGACGGATATGGTTCGCTGTTCCCCCTGGCTGAAGCTTGAACGGGCAGGCTGGATCATATTACCTGAACGCCAACGAAAATCGATAAATGAATTCCGCTAATCGTTCATATGTATCAGTTTCTCATCAAGTTGATGGATTCCGTTTTAGCTTGTCAATTCATCCCCTTTCTGGATAATGCGAGGTGGCTGGCGGTTCGATGGTAATGCTTCCTCACTGCATTTCTTTCAGGCACGGCCCGAAAAGATCGGCAAGACAAGAAAAAAGTCGAAAAGTCAAAGGGTCGAACAGTGACCAGATGTCCATTTTTTTACTTTTCGACTTCTGCCTTTGAGGCCGACTGTTTTTCCGTTTTGTTCGACATCGGGATAGTGTAAGGAGGTTGTGTAGATGTCTGCGATTCTTGAAAAGTTCAATCAATACAGCACGCTTCCCCCCCAACCGGATTTGCTTGAAAAATGGAAGGACGGCGGGAAGAAAATCATCGGGTGGGCGTGCAATTACCTGCCTGAAGAGATAATTCACGCCGCCGGAATGATGCCCTACAGGGTATCCGGAGGTGTGGGTGAGATAAAGATGGAGGCGGCTGATTCCGTTCTGCACATATACAGTTGTTCTTATACAAGGACCTGTCTGCAAAGATTAATTAGTGGAGACTATGATTTTCTAGATGGCTTTTTAAACTGTGGTACATGCGACGGCATGCGGCGTCTGGGAGATGCCTGGGAGAGCAAATCGGTTGATGCCAAGATCCCCCTTCCATACTCGATATGTGTGCCCCATAAATTTCACGAAAAGGCCGAAAAGCTGTATGCGGATGAATTTACAAAGCTCCGAGGGATTCTTGAAAAAGAATACGATTGCAGTATCACGGATAAGGCCCTTGCGGAATCCATTACTCTTTACAATTATACCAGAATACTGATGAAAAGGCTGTATGATTTACGAAAATCAGACACCCCTCCTGTTTCCGGTTATGAGGTCCAGGAGGTGTTGAATGCCGCCGTTGCAATGCCGCGTGAGGAATTTAACCCGCTTTTGGAAGACTTTCTGAGAGAAATCGAGAAACGGCCGGGCATTGATGGCGACAGGCCCCGATTGATGATTAACGGCAGCATCATGAACAACCCGGGCTTTATCAAGGGAATCGAAGATCTCGGCGCCAATCTGGTTGTTGATTCCCTGTGTAACGGAGCACGATACTTCTGGGGTGAGGTGGACCTGGAATCCTTTGACAATCCCATTGATGCGCTTGCAAGTTACTATCTGCAGAAACTCCCCTGTCCGCGTGTGGCCCCGCCTGAAAAGAGGTTTGAATTTATAAACAGCCTGGTGAAGGAGTTCCGGGTAGAGGGCGTTATCTCCGAGATCGTCAGATATTGCTCCATACACATCTATGATGAGCCCAGGGTCAAAGCCAGACTCGAAGATATCGGTGTTCCTGCCCTGACCCTGGAAAAAGAATACACCGAAGACATCAGCGGGCAGGTGAAAACAAGGGTTCAGGCCTTCATAGAAATGTTGAGAGAGAGGAGGGCGGAATAGTGAGAAGAATAACCCAATTCGACAATTCCGTGTGGGATAAAGGTATAGAGGTCTGGAAATCCATTCTGGAATACCGAAGGGCAAACAAGAATCCTTCGAACAGCCAGCTTGAATATTTCAACCTTTATATAGACTACCTTGAAAAGCTTCAAAGGGCGCGCGATGAAGGGGACTTTATTGTGGCCCATAACACCAGTATTCCGGCAGAGATCTTCTATGCCATGGATATGGTTCCCTATCTGCTGGTGGGTACCTGTTTTGCCATAACCCAATGCGTCAGAGAGCATCCCAAGTTCATGGAGATCGCTAAGGAATTTGGAATGTCAGATGATACGTGCAGCGCTCACAGAAATATCATTGCGCATGCTGTTCAGGGTGTCCTGCCAAAGCCCGATGTGTTTGTGGACATCGGCTGCGTATGCGATGCCTTTTCAAGCTCTACGGGCATTGCAAGTGACCTGTATGGGGTTGAATGCTTTAAGGTTGACGCGCCTTATTATAATAACGAAAAATCCATTGAATATCTTGCCAATGAGTATAAAGAGCTGATCCGGTTTCTGGAAGAAAAGAGTGGGCGTAAGATGGACTGGGACAGGCTGGTTGAAATGCTGCGCAATTCCCAGAAAATGATTGATCTCGCCCGCGAGGTCTGGGAAATCAGAAAGGCGGTTCCCACGCCCATGGACAACCGCCGGGCCTGGGAGACCAACTGGATCAACCGGTTTTTTTCCGGCACCC
>Ga0209345_10002363_pt1 | contig 20936 bp, 19 predicted proteins | sample Cruoilmetagenom7_FD_187294 | JGI IMG/M metagenome (GOLD analysis project Ga0209345, IMG submission 187294) | Oil polluted marine microbial communities from Coal Oil Point, Santa Barbara, California, USA - Sample 7 (SPAdes) (version 2) | ecosystem: Environmental > Aquatic > Marine > Oil seeps ... | reverse complement strand
GGCCAATGGTTAAAAATTGCGCAGCTTTAGACATAAATTTTTGGCCTTTTCCCAATGCTTTCGATAAGGAATGTGCACACTTTGCCGCACACCGCCCGTATTGGCCGCAGGATATTGCGGCAAGTCCCGACAATTAAACGGATTCGATCACATAATGAGCTTTTTCTCCAATCTCTTCAAATTCGGATCGCAGAACATGGCGATCGATCTGGGTACCGCCAATACACTGGTCTATGTTCAAGATCGCGGCATCGTTTTGAATGAACCATCGGTGGTTGCGATCGAAACGCTAAATGGCATCACCAAGGTGAAAGCGGTAGGCAATGATGCGAAGATGATGATGGGCAAGACGCCCGACAGCATCGAAGCGATCCGCCCGCTGCGCGACGGGGTGATCGCCGATATTGAAATTGCGGAAAAGATGATCCAGCATTTCATCCGCAAGGTGCATGGCAAGAAAAGCATGTTCAGCTATCCTGAAATTGTGATCTGTGTGCCATCGGGTTCCACTTCGGTTGAACGCCGCGCCATCCGTGATGCGGCATCAAATGCAGGTGCCAGTCAGGTTTATCTGATCCTTGAACCGATGGCCGCAGCCATTGGCGCTGACATGCCGGTGACCGAACCTGTTGGTTCGATGGTGGTGGACATTGGCGGCGGCACAACCGAAGTTGCCGTTTTGTCGCTGCGCGGTCTGGCCTATACCACATCGGTCCGCACCGGGGGCGACAAGATGGACGAAGCGATCGTTTCTTACGTGCGGCGTCACCACAATCTGCTGATTGGGGATGCAACCGCAGAACGGATCAAGAAAGATTACGGTATCGCTGTTGCGCCAGAAGACGGTGTCGGTGAACATATTACATTGAAGGGCCGCGATCTGGTTAATGGCGTGCCCAAGGAAATCACGATTAACCAAAGCCACCTTGCAGAAGCATTGGCCGAACCCATCGGCGCCATTGTCGAAGGGGTTCGCATCGCATTGGAAAACACCGCCCCGGAACTGGCCGCTGACATTGTTGATCAAGGCATTGTGCTCACCGGCGGCGGGGCATTGATCCGCGGGCTGGATGAACATTTACGCGAAGAAACCGGCCTGCCGGTCAGTATCGCTGAAGATCCGCTGTCTTGCGTGGCGATCGGCACTGGCCGGGCCATGGAAGATCCCATTTATCGCGGCGTGTTGATGACCGCCTGAGGGAAGGATAAATATGGCGCCGCCTTCCAAACGGCGCCCCGGCTTTTCGCGCAGGGCGCAATACGGAATTTTCACCGGATATGTCGCCGCCGGCATCGGCGCGGTTCTGGGCGCAGTTTTACTGGGTGTGTCGCTGTGGCGTCCAGCCAGCTTTAGCGCCCCGCGCACCATCGCCCGCGATGTTGTCAGTCCGGCAGGTGAAGTTTCCGCTGAATTGCGCAGCGATGGTCAGGGGTTGATCGAAAGCATCCGCGGTTATTACCGCGCCGGTAGCCAGAATACCAAGCTGCGCCGCGAGATAGAATTAGCCCGTATTCATCAGGCCGAAGCCAAGGCTATCCAGCAGGAAAACAAACGCCTGAAAGCCTTGCTCGATCTAAAAGAATCCAGCGTTGCACCAATCGTTGTTTCGCGCATTGTCGGGTCCTCCGCCTCCAGTTCGCGGCGTTTTGCTTATCTTGGGGCGGGAACGGATGATGGTGTATCGCCCGGGATGGCTGTGCGCGGCCCGCGCGGGGTTGTCGGGCGGGTGCTTGAAACCGGCGGGGATAGCTCGCGTGTGCTACTTCTCACCGATAGCCAAAGCGTGCTTCCGGTGCGCCGCGCGCATGATGAACTGGTGGCCTTGGCAGAAGGGCGCGGGGATGGGTTGCTGCGGATCCGCTTAATCAACCTAGGTATCAATCCGCTGAGCATTGGCGATATTTTCGTGACCAGCGGCGCGGGCGGATATTATCGCCCCGGCATCGCTGTCGCCATTGTTACTGAAAAGACCAATGATGGCGCATTCGCGCGCATCATCAGCGATCCTGCGGCCACTGACTTTGTGGCGGTAGAACCGATCTGGCAGCCAGAGGCCGTCAGCGCCGCGGGCACGCCCATCGAAGAACGGCTGGGCGAATGAGGATACAAAATCGGGGTGCCTCGCGGCGCGATCAATATGGCAGCCGGATCAACCGCCAGCATTCGATGATTTTGGCCATTGGCATCCCATATTCAAGCATCCTTTTGGGTTCAATTTTGCCCAATTTGTTCATCGCAAGCGCTGTTCCAATCATCCCGCCGCTAGGCCTAATGATGCTGGTTGCATGGCGATTGGTAAGGCCCGGGATTTTGCCAATATGGGTAGGTTTTCCGCTGGGTTTGCTGGATGATTTATTAAGCGGCCACCCCTTTGGAAACGCAATTTTATTATGGTCATTGGCCATGATCGCGATCGAAGCGATCGAACTGCGTTTTCCGTGGCGGGGATTTCTGCAAGATTGGCTCACCGCTGCGCTGGTTCTGGCGGGCTATTTATTTGCCGCTATGCTGCTTTCGGGGGGCAAGATAAGCGGGCCGGTAGTCTTGGGGCTAATACCGCAATACTTGCTCTGCGTGCTACTATTCCCCATCATCTCTCGTATGGTAGCCAGACTGGACCGACTGCGGCTTATGCGTTTCAAGGCAATCTGACTATGATCGGCAAAGGCCCAAAACCGATCATCAGTTCTGCCACCCTCAGCAACGCATTTGACCGGCGCAGTTTCGTGATTGGCGCCGTGGGCGGCGGTGTCGGTATCCTTCTCGCCGCCCGGATGGCCTATATCGCGATTGCGGAAAACGAAAAATACGCGACAGAGGCGGAAAGCAACCGTGTCAATTTATCACTAATCCCGCCGCGCCGGGGTTGGATACTTGACCGCAACGGCGCCCCGCTTGCATCCAACCGTGCAGATTTCCGGGTCGATCTTATCCCCGACCAGCTTACCGACCCGCATAAAACGGTCGATGTTCTGGGCAATCTGCTGAAAATGGATGCTGCAGGCGTCCAGGATTTGAAAGACAAGATCGGCGATGCCCGCGGATTTCGCCCGCTCGAAGTTGGTAGCGGGCTGGACTTTTCCCAATTCGCCGCTGTCAGTGTGCGTTTGCCCGATCTGCCCGGCGTCGTTCCCCAAAGAGGTTTTTCGCGGTTTTACCCAACCGGCCCCGCGGTCGGCCATCTGATCGGTTATGTGGGCGCAGCTTCTGCCGATGAATATGATCTGGACCGTAACCCCTTGCTGATAACCCCAGGCTATAAAATCGGGAAAGACGGCCTGGAAAAACAATTTGAACAAGAATTGCGCGGCATTCCCGGTGCCCGGCGGGTCGAAGTCACCGCAGCAGGCAGGATCGTGCGCGATCTGGAAAAACGTGAAGATATACAGGGCCAACCAGTCAAGCTGACGATAGATGGGCCGCTACAGGATTTCGCTGCGCGCCGCCTTGGTTTGGAATCCGGTTCCGCAATCGTGATGGATTGTAGAACTGGCGACCTTTTGTGCATGGCATCCATGCCCAGTTTCGATCCAAACAGTTTTTCCGACGGAATTGGCCGTGTCGAATATGGTATGCTCAATTCAGATGAACGCGTCCCTTTGCGTAATAAGGCGCTAAAGGGGCTGTATCCACCTGGATCGACTGTCAAACCGATGGTCGCCACTGCATTTCTTAAAGCCGGCCTGCCACCGGAAGAAACAGTGGTATGTAATGGCGGGCTGCGGGTTGGCAATCGTGTGTTTCGTTGCTGGAAACGCGGCGGCCATGGCTCGGTCAACATGGCCAAGGCGATCTATCAAAGCTGCGATGTCTATTTTTATCATTTTGCGCAAAGGATCGGGATGGATCCCATCGCGCTGATGGCGCGGCGTTATGGGATGGGGCAGGAATTCCCCCTGCCCGTTGCCAGCCAGTTTTACGGAACGGTGCCCGACCCCGCCTGGAAACTGAAGAAGTATAACCGGCCATGGGCTGCGTTCGACACTGTTAACGCCACCATCGGGCAAGGATATATGCTGGCCAATCCGCTGCAATTGGCGGTGATGGCAACCCGGCTTGCCACGGCAAAACAAGTGATGCCGCGGCTCGTCCTTGATGCAAAGACCCCGAATTTCGCAGATATGGACATTAGTCCGGAACACGAAACATTCATCCGCAAGGCGATGAGCGACGTGGTCAATGGCCCGGGCACCGCCGGACGGGCGCGATTGCCGCTTCAGGATACGCTGATGGCCGGGAAAACCGGAACAGCGCAGGTCGTTTCGCTGAATAAGTCGGATGGCAGATCTGGCCCGTGGAAATTTCGCGACCACGGATTGTTCATATTCTTCGCACCATTCGACAACCCTATTTATGCCGGCGCAGTGGTGATCGAACATGGCGGCGGGTCCGGCGCGGCCTACCCCATCGCCCGCGATTTAATGACATTCATGTTTGATCCGCAAAAAGGGCTGGATCATCTCTATTCCCTCGAAAAACAATGGGGCGGCACCGCGCAAGAGCGATTGGCACGCAAATATGCCAATTATGCGGCTGAAGCTGGCGAAACGATTGGCCCTGCGCCCCGCCGGGATGAAGATATTTTTGACCAAGTCGATGCAGAGGCGCGCGCCGCTGCAGAACGCCCGATGATCCAAGCGGCCGATGCCGCCGAAAACCGGTCTGAAACCGGCGATGCCGCCATATTGGGGGGCGATGAATGAATTCGATCATCCCTGCGCCCATATCGCGCCAACCATGGCAAATGCTTATTCCGCTATTGCTGCTCGTTAGTTTTGGTGCCGCGGTGCTTTATTCAGCCGGCGGCGGGCAGATGGAACCATTTGCCGCATCCCATCTGATGCGGTTTGGCATATTCATGGTCATGGCAGCAATCATGGTCTTATTCAGCCGTGAATTGGTGCAATGGGCGGCCTATCCTGCCTATATATTGGTGCTGATCTTGCTCGTGGCGGTGGAATTGATGGGCGCGATGGGCGGCGGTAGCCAACGCTGGCTCAGTCTCGGGCCGATTGTCCTGCAGCCTTCTGAATTGATGAAGCCGGTGATCGTTTTGGTCATGGCCAAATTCTATGCAAGCCTGCCTTCCGGTATGATCCCGACATGGCGCGCGCTGGTGCCTGCTGGCGGGCTTATCGCAATGCCCATGGCGCTGGTGTTGATGCAACCTGATCTGGGCACCGCCTTGGCGATTGGTTTTGGCGGCGCGGTGGTGATGTTTCTTGCCGGATTGCCGCTGCGCTGGTTTGTGGGCGCGGGCACAGCGGGCGCGGTTATGATCCCGCTCATCTATTTGTTCGGGCTGAAGGAATACCAGCAGCGCCGTGTAACCACATTCCTTGATCCTGAAAGTGACCCGCTGGGATCAGGTTATCATATCATGCAATCCAAGATCGCAATTGGATCAGGCGGCTTTACCGGAAAAGGTTTCAACGAAGGGTCGCAAAGCCACCTCAATTACCTGCCCGAACCGCATACAGATTTTGTCTTTGCCACGATGGCTGAAGAATGGGGCCTGCTGGGCGGGGTGCTGGTGATATTCATTTTCGGGATCATTTTGGGTTGGGGCCTGATGGTATCGCGCCGTTCAAACGACCGGTTTGCAAAACTGCTTAGCGCTGGAATGGTGGCCACGATTTTCTTTTATGTCGCCATCAATCTGATGATGGTGATGGGTCTTGCCCCGGTGGTGGGCATCCCCCTGCCCTTCGTCAGCCATGGCGGATCATCCATGATGACCAATATGATCTGCATTGGCACATTAATGATGGTCAATCGGTGGAACAGGGAAAGCCCGCGCTTGGGAATTTCAGGATAATCAGTCTTTCCCCTTTTCACAAACAAATCACACGCTATATGCAGCGCCTCCCCCGCATCGCACCACGATTCGAGGAAGCCGAAATCCGGCATATGGACGCATAGCTCAGTTGGTAGAGCAGCTGACTCTTAATCAGCGGGTCCTTGGTTCGAACCCAAGTGCGTCCACCACTCTTTCAAAATCGCCAAGTGATGCCGATAGGCAAAAAAGGGCTGAAAAACATCTGCCGCGCAGGCAATTGATGGCTATTTCCTGCACGCCTCCCTTCCCACCAGCCTCAGTCGCGGCTAACGGCGGCTTCAGATAAGTTCCCGCCTAAGGATTTTGCACATGGCTCGTTTTTTGATCATCGAAGCACGGTTTTACGACCATCTGAATGATATGCTCATCGATGGTGCAAAATCTGCACTGGCCGCTGCGGGGCATGAAGCAGATGTGCTCACGGTTCCTGGCGCGCTAGAGCTGCCCGGGGCCATCGCGACCATTGTTGAAAGCGGGCAATATGATGGCTTTGTCGCAATCGGCGTGGTCATCCGCGGCGAAACTTACCATTTCGAAATTGTCGCTGGGGAGAGTGCGCGGGGCATCTTGGCCTTAACGATGGATGGCATCCCGATTGGCAATGGCATCATCACGGTTGAAAATGAGGAACAGGCATTGGCCCGCGCTGACAAGACCCGCAAGGATAAGGGTGGAGAGGCCGCAAAAGCAGCCATTGCTCTATATAATATCCAGTCAAAATTTGCAGGTTAAACCCGCGCTGAAGCGGCCAAATTCTTACCCGCTAGCGGCAGGGCACGGATAGGGCGCGAATACAGCGCGGCGGCCGCCTTCAGCCCCATTCAATAGGCGAATTATTGAAAGCGCGCCGGGCAGAACTTAAAAATTCAGCCCGGCCAGCCTTAGACGGCCCTGCGCCCCCAATCTCGATGCGTCAGCCTCAGTTCGCCAATCGGCCGAAGCAACCACGCCCGGCAAACACCGCGCTGGCACCCAGTTCTTCCTCGATCCGGATCAACTGATTATATTTTGCCAAACGGTCTGATCGGGCCAGTGACCCGGTTTTGATCTGTCCGCAATTCATCGCCACTGCAAGATCCGCGATGGTCGCATCCTCCGTCTCGCCAGAACGGTGCGACATTACTGATGTATAGCCAGCGCGGTGGGCCATATCGACGGCTTCGATCGTTTCGGTCAATGTGCCGATCTGGTTGACCTTGACCAACAATGAATTGGCCAGACCTTTCTCGATCCCCATCGAGAGGCGCTTTGGATTGGTCACGAACAAATCATCGCCCACCAATTGGACCTTGTCGCCCACCATATCGGTTAGCACTTTCCAGCCTGTGAAATCATCTTCGTCCATTCCGTCTTCGATGGAACGGATCGGGTAATCTTCACATAATTTTGCCAGATAAGCGGCCATTTCGTCGGGCGATAGTGACTTATTCTCGCCCGAAATTTCATATTTCCCATCGCGGAAAAATTCAGAAGCGGCACAATCAAGCGCCAGTGCAATGTCCACACCCGGCTTGAAACCAGCCTTTTCAATCGACTCCATGATGAAATCAAGCGCATCACGGGTGCTGGCCAAATCCGGTGCAAAGCCGCCTTCATCGCCAACAGCGGTTGCCAGACCTTTTTGCGACAAACCTTTTTTCAAAGTATGGAAAACTTCAGCGCCCCAGCGTACCGCCTCGGCCATACTGTCTGCCCCGATGGGCATGACCATGAATTCCTGTATGTCGATAGGGTTATCAGCATGTTCGCCGCCATTGATGATGTTCATCATCGGCACTGGCAAGACATGGGCCGAAACCCCGCCGACATAGGCCCATAATGGCATGCCGCGGGCACTTGCAGCCGCTTTGGCCACAGCCAGACTGGTGCCCAAAATTGCATTGGCGCCAAGGCGCGATTTGTTCGGCGTCCCGTCCAGATCAATCATAACCATATCGAGATCGCGCTGGTCTTCTGCATCCAGGCCCAGAAGCGTATCGGCAATTTCTTCATTGACCGCTGCAACAGCTTTGGTCACGCCCTTGCCTAGATAGCGGGCTGGATCCCCATCGCGCAGTTCGGCTGCCTCATGCGCGCCGGTCGAAGCGCCCGAAGGCACCGCCGCACGGCCAAAGCTGCCATCTTCCAGCAGAATATCAACTTCCACTGTCGGATTGCCCCGACTGTCGAGAATTTCACGGCCATGAATATCAATAATTGCGGTCATTTTCAGCGGCGCTCCGGCTTGAACTGTTGTAATTGCCTAATACACCCTCTAATTAGAGGATATCAGTGATGTAAAGGCGCCTTATGCGCCGGAACATCACCGCGCAAGTTACGTTACCTAACGTATAGGCCAATCCTCAACTTTGCAGGAAGGTTTCATACGAATTTGAGGGCAAAGGAACCCAATTATGGCAAAGGCCAGCACATCAAAAACCAACGGTAAAACCGCCGCCAAGGCCAAGACGGCCAAGGCTGCGCCAACACAGCCCACCAAAACGGAAGAGGCCAAGACGCGTTTCAATGCCGCGTTGGACGAAGCCAAGGCGAGCGCAGCCGCGCTAAAGTCCGAAGCAACCACGCGCGCAACCAATTACCGCGATCAGGCCAAGGATAAATCAAACGATCTGGTTCAAGAAGCGCGTGAATATAGCGCCGATGCACGGGCGAAAGCCGCTGATCTGGCCGCCGAGGCCAAAACCAAGGCCGGCGATCTTGCGGTTGAAGGCAAGGCCAAGACCAGTGATGCGATTGCCTCTTTGGGCAAGATCGTTTCAGACAACGCTGAAATGATCGACGAAAAGCTGGGCGAAAAATATGGCGATTATGCCCGCTCTGCATCACGCAGTATGCAGGAAACAGCCGCCAAAATTGATGCCAAGAGCGTTGATGAATTGGGCGAAGATGCCCGCGAAATGGTTCGTAAAAGCCCCGTTGCCGCTGTTGGCATTGCCGCTGCGGTCGGTTTCTTGTTCGCCAGCCTGTTTCGCGGCAAGCGCGACTGATCACCGGTATGGCGCAGCCTTGTTCAAACCTTAGGGTTGAGCAAAGCTGCGCCAAGGTTTTAGGGACTGAGAATGCTGGGTGATACACCGCCTGACAGGCAAGGGGACGCTATGGATTTGCCAGAGAATGGCGATGCTAATGCCGGCGCTAATTCAGGCGCTAATTCAGGTGCCAAACCAGATGCCCGTCTGTCAGACCATGTTCTTGGGCTGATTGACGACGGCAAAACCTATGCCGAGGCTGAAATCGCCTTTCAAAAGTCACGAATGAGTTTTGCCGGCAATCATGGCAAAAAAGGTGTTCTGTACGGCGTTTGCGCCTTTGCCGTATTGCATTTGGCACTGGTGTCACTGGCGCTTGGTTCCATCATCGCGTTGGGCCCGCTGGTTACCGCGTGGGGCGCGGCCGCATTAGTGAGCGGGACGCTGATCCTTATTGGTGTGATCCTTGCTGTGATGGCAAAAAATCGGTTCGCGAAGATATCGGATGCATTTTCAAAGGTGGATGAATGAGCCGCGCCATGGATCGCCAATTGAAGGAAGACCGCGCCCTGCGCGATGCAGCCTTGGCCTTGGTAAAAGCCGATCTTGCACAATTACGCCCGGAATTGACCGCCCAGGCATTGGGCGAACGCGTTGGCGACAGGGTCAGTGACGGCGCTGTCGATGTATTTGACGGGGCTGTTGGAATGGCCGGTAAAAATCGCGGTGTGCTGGCCGCCGTGACCGCGGCCGTCATCGTGTGGTTTGCCCGCAAACCTGTGAAGGCATTTTTCGCAAATAACGAATAGGCACCATGGCCGATAGTTTTAACGATGCCGCCTAATACTGGCGAAATGCGCGCGACCGCGCCCATCACACTTATTGGGGAGAAACCCATGACCGAAGACGAAAAACGCCAAAACCTTCGACAGAAGATTTTAACGGGCGAAGAACGCCATGCAAAACGGTCAATCAGCAATTCTGCGCGCAATGTGCGTGATAATGCCGTCGGCTTTGTGAAGGAAAACCCTGTTTCTACCATTGTCGGGGCCGCTGCCATTGGCGCAATTTTGGCCCTTACAATTCCGGCGCGCGGCCGGAGATTGAGCCTACAGGCCGCCCGCCGCGCAATTTCGTTGGCGGTTACCGCTGCGGAGGCCAGCCGCGCCCTTAGTGCTGGATTGATGGATGATGTAGGCAAAACCGCGCGAAAGGGTCAGGACACACTCGAAGATTTGGGCGATACTTTGGGTGATGGTGCAAGATCGCTACGCCGCGGCGCAGCACACCGCGCCGCCAAAGCAACCGATAATGTTGCTTCCTTGCGCCGTTCCGTCCGCAAAAAAGCAGGCCGGACGATGCGCGATCTAAGTGATCGCATCAATTAACCCTATTGCTGGACACAGGTTCGGACGCGGCATTACACGTGGCAGGCTTGCCTGCCCCGCTGAATTGTTTATGTCGCGCGTAAATCCCTTCCCAAGATTGAGACATAGCAATGGCAAATACTGGATCAAAACAATTACTGCATATGGTGATGGGCGGCCGGGTAAAGGACCCGCGCACATTGGAATTTCAGGATCCATACAGTGTCCATGTCGTGGGCGTATATCCCAGCTATGAAGAGGCTGAGGATGCCTGGCGCACGCAGGCCCAGCGCACGGTTGATGATGCAGAAATGAAATATGTGATTGTGCATTTGCACAAGCTGCTGGATCCCGGCGCGGCGCAGTAATTGGAATCAAAAAAGCGTTCCGGATTGCTCCTGGAACGCTTTTTCAATGTCTGCCCTAAGGGAATCATTCTGAGATAACGGCCCCGTGGATGATTGCCCCGGGATTATAGCCGGATCAGATGAATTCGATTTTCTGGACGAGGTAGAATTTTTCGCCCGATGGCACGGTGACTTCGATTTCGTCATCAACCCGTTTGCCGATCATCGCCTTGGCCAGCGGTGAATTATAGGAAATCCGGCCCCTGTTGGCATCCGATTCAGTCTGGCCGACAATCTGATATTTCACCGGTTTGTCATCCCCGTCCAGCAAGGTCACGGTTGCGCCAAACACAATCCGATCACCTGAAAGCGTTGTCGGATCAATGATTTGTGCACGGGTCACCTTGTCTTCGATGTCGGAAATCATCGCTTCGACTTGGCCCTGGCGTTCCTTGGCTGCGTGATATTCCGCATTTTCCGATAAATCGCCATGCGCCCGCGCTGTTTCAATCGCATCGACAATTGTCGGGCGTTCCGCACGCAATTCTTTGAGATCAGCCGTCAGCCGCTCATAGCCTTCCGCCAACATCGGAACCTTTTCCATTACAACCCTCATTTCATTATCTGGGCACCCATTCCGCCAATTCAGGTCAGCCCCGCATCATAAGATGCGGCCACGGTCCGGTCGAATTGTCGGGGAAAGATGCGTTGGTTTTAGCTATAATAGTCCTGCAACGACCGGACTTCAAGTTGGCTGGCCGTAACAGCCACGATTGCCTGCGCTGCCGCCAGCGATGCCGCCGCCGTGGTGTAATAGGGAATCCGGTTCGTTAATGCCGATGCGCGGATTGATTTGCTGTCGATATGGCTCTGCCAACCCTCGGTTGTATTGAACACCAGATCCACATCACCATCGATCATCCGGTCAACAATATTCGGCTGCCCTTCGGCCACTTTGTTTACCAACTGAACGGCCAAACCTTGTTCAGCAAGATAGCGCTGTGTGCCGCCGGTGGCGATTACAGAAAAGCCGCGTTCGATCAGGGTTGCAATGGCTGGAACAATCAGCGGCTTGTCACTGTCCTTAACCGAAACGAACAACACGCCCGTTTCCGGAAGCTGGACCCCTGCCCCAAGCTGTGATTTATAAAATGCGGTCGCAAAATCATGGTCGATGCCCATGACTTCGCCGGTTGATTTCATTTCCGGGCTGAGAACCGGGTCGGCGCCGGGGAATTTGGTGAAGGGGAAAACCGCTTCCTTAACTGCCATATAATCCAGATCACGTTTAAATACCGGGAATGTAGACAGTTTTTCGCCCGCCATAACGCGCGCGGCAATTTTCGCCACGGGCTGACCAATGGCCTTGGCCACAAATGGAACGGTGCGGCTGGCGCGCGGATTAACCTCGATCAGGTAAACATCCCCGCCCTTGACCGCAAATTGGATGTTCATCAGGCCAACAACATTTAAGGCCAGCGCCAATTCTTTTGCCTGACGTTCCATTTCCTCGATAATTTCGGGCGGCAGGCTGTATGGCGGCAAGGTGCAGGCACTGTCGCCTGAATGGACGCCTGCTTCCTCGATATGCTGCATCACGCCGGCAACTTGCACTTCTTGGCCATCACACAGCGCATCGACATCGCATTCAATCGCATCGCGCAGATATTGGTCGATTAACACCGGGCTATCGCCTGACACATTGACGGCAGTGGCAATGTAATTGTCCAACTGCGCTTCACTGTCGACGATTTCCATCGCGCGGCCGCCCAACACATAGGACGGGCGCAGCAATACTGGATAACCGATCCGCGCGGCCACGGCGGCGGCTTCATCCCGGCTGCGGGCAATCCCATTGTCCGGCTGTTTCAATTTCAGTTGGTTGACCAATTTGGCAAACCGTTCGCGGTCCTCCGCCAGATCAATGGCATCGGGCGAGGTGCCAAGGATTGGTATCCCTTCATCTTCCAGCGCCTGTGCCAATTTTAACGGGGTCTGGCCGCCAAACTGGACGATCACCCCGAATAATTCACCGTTTTGCTGCTCAACCCTAAGTATTTCCAGCACATCTTCGGCGGTCAAAGGTTCGAAATAGAGCCGGTCCGATGTATCATAATCGGTTGAAACCGTCTCTGGATTACAATTGATCATGATCGTTTCAAAGCCTGCTTCGTCAAGCGCGAAACAAGCATGGCAGCAGCAATAATCGAATTCGATCCCCTGCCCGATCCGGTTTGGCCCGCCGCCAAGGATTACGACTTTGCGCCGGTCGGTCGGGTTTGCTTCATTTTCCGCCTCGCCAAAACTGGGGGCTTCATAGGTGGAATACATATAGGGCGTAACAGCTTCGAATTCAGCAGCGCAGCTATCAATCCGTTTGAACACGGGGTGGACATTCAATTTATTCCGCAAATCGCGCACTTCCGCTTCAGAAGTGGCCCCGCCCATCGCGCGCAATGCATCATGCAGCAATCCTGAACGGCGCGCCTGTGTTTCACCCAAACCACCCGCAACCCCGACTGATCGAACAGCCAGCGTGGCCAAGCGTTTATCTGAAAAGCCCATCGCTTTTAATTGGCGCAATCCAGCAGCATCAAGCGGCAACCCTTCGGCTGAAACTTGGCGTTCCGCATCGATGATTGCTGCGATCTGGCGCAGGAACCATTTATCATATCCGGTGATGGTGTTGATTTCATCCACCGTCACCCCTTCGCGCATTGCCTGCGCGACCTGCAAAATGCGTTCCGGCGTGCGTTTGGCCAAGGCTGCGGTAATCACATCGCGATTGACACCTTCCAAGGCGAGCACACGGTTAAACCCGTCCAATCCGGTTTCCAGCCCGCGCAGAGCCTTCTGCATGCTTTCTGCAAAACTGCGCCCGATGGCCATCACTTCACCGACCGATTTCATGGCAGTCGACAGGCTGCTGTCTGCGCCCTTGAATTTTTCAAAGGCAAATCGCGGAATTTTGGTAACCACATAATCAATGGTCGGTTCAAAACTGGCTGGGGTGGCGCCAGTAATTTCGTTGGTGATTTCATCCAGCGTATAGCCCACCGCCAGTTTCGCTGCGACGCGGGCGATGGGAAAACCGGTGGCCTTGGATGCCAATGCAGAAGACCGCGACACGCGCGGGTTCATTTCAATCACAATCAAACGGCCATCGGCAGGGTTAACTGCGAATTGCACATTCGATCCGCCCGTTTCCACGCCAATTTCGCGCAAAACCGCGATGCTGGCGTTGCGCATGATCTGATATTCTTTGTCTGTCAGGGTCAGCGCCGGGGCCACTGTAATACTGTCACCTGTGTGGACGCCCATCGGATCGACATTTTCGATGGAACAAATGATGATGCAATTGTCGGCCCGGTCGCGGACGACTTCCATCTCATATTCTTTCCAGCCAAGCAGCGATTCCTCGATCAGAACTTCTGATGTGGGCGATGCATCCAGCCCTTCGCGAACGATCCGCTCGAATTCGGCCTTATTATAGGCAATCCCGCCGCCAGTGCCGCCCATCGTGAAACTGGGGCGCATAATTGCAGGCAGGCCGGTGGTTTCAAGCACGCGGTAGGCATCTTCAAGACTGTGCGCGATCCCGCTGCGGGCACTGTCGAGACCGATCCGGTCCATCGCATCGCGGAATTTTTGGCGGTCTTCCGCCTTGTCGATCGCCTCGGCATCGGCCCCGATCATGGTCACGCCGAATTTTTCCAGCACACCCATCTGTTCAAGGCTGAGCGCACAATTCAGCGCTGTCTGGCCGCCCATCGTGGGCAACAGCGCCCAACCACCGGGTGACGCAGCGGTCTCTTTCTCGATAATTTTGGCAACCACTTCGGGGGTGATCGGCTCAATATAGGTCGCATCGGCCATATCGGGATCAGTCATGATCGTGGCGGGGTTGGAATTGACGAGGACCACGCGGTAGCCCTCCTCCTTCAGCGCCTTGATCGCCTGTGTGCCGGAATAATCAAACTCGCAGGCCTGGCCGATCACAATGGGGCCAGCGCCAATTACGAGGATCGAAGAAATGTCAGTACGTTTGGGCATTATTTCGACAATCCAAACAATTCTAATTCAACCAACGGGGTATTGATGGCAAAATAGATGGTGAGCATCAGGACGGAATTTTTAACACTTTCGCGTGTCAGGTCGATATTCATTTCATGCATCATAGGGTGACCCTTGGGCATTCGTTCTGCTGGGCTTGAGCATATGGGTTTGGCCATTGAAACAAGCCATTGAAACAGGCCAATGAATTTGGCCGTTGAATTTGGCAGGTCCTTATTCCTCACCCCATCATCCCCACGAACCGTTCAAACAGATAAAAGCTGTCCTGCGGGCCGGGGCTTGCTTCGGGATGATATTGCACCCCGAACGCTTTCTTGCCCTTGATCGCGATCCCGCAATTTGATCCATCGAACAGCGATACGTGGGTTTCCTCAACATTATCCGGCAAGGAAGCATTATCGACCGTGAAACCGTGGTTCATACTGGTGATTTCCACCACGGAATCTGTCAATCGTTTGACCGGGTGGTTCGCGCCGCGGTGGCCCTGATGCATTTTGGCGGTATCGGCGCCTGCTGCCAACGCCAACATCTGATGGCCCAGGCAAATACCAAACAGCGGCATGTCTGCATCCAGCAAAGCCTTGATGACCGGAACGGCGTAAACACCTGTTGCGGCAGGATCACCTGGCCCGTTGCTTAAGAATACACCGTCAGGGTGATGGGCCAAAATCTCTTCCACCGATGATTTGGCGGGAACCACTGTCACGCGCGCACCGGCCTTCACCAGATTACGAAAAATATTATCCTTGGCCCCGTAATCCAGCGCGACGACATGCGGTGTTTTTGTTTTTGGCCCGCCCGTATCTGCCCCGCTGCGTGCGGCGCGGCCATAGCCAGCACCCAATTCCCACGCGCCGCCATCCCATTCTTCCTGCCCTTCGCGGCTGACCCGCTGGGCGATATCCATCCCCTCAAGCCCGGCCCATTCCTGCGCGCGGCGGAGCAAGGCAGGAATATCAAAATTCCCGTCTGGGGCATGGGCAATCACCGCATTGGGCGCGCCTGACAAACGGATGCGGCGGGTCATCGCGCGTGTATCAATGCCCGACAGACCGATTTTGCCATTATCGGCCATCCATTGGGTAAAATGCTGGGTGCTGCGAAAATTGCTCGAAGGTGTGATCGCTTCGCGGACAATACAGCCCATTGCCCCTTCCACCCCTTTGGTAACCGCGCTCTCCACATCGTCTACATTGGCACCGACATTGCCGATATGCGGGAAGGTGAAAGTAACGATCTGCCCGGCATAGCTGGGGTCCGTCATCACTTCTTGATAACCGGTCATGGCGGTGTTGAAGCACACTTCGCCCACCGCTTCGCCAACCGCGCCAAAGCCGGTGCCCCACACGACGGTACCGTCGCTAAGAACCAGACAAGCTGTCGCGTCTTTGGGTTGCGCAAACGAAGTGGCGGGGTCGGCCATAAGGGGCGCTCCGAGTAAAGGGTTTTCCGGCGATGTCGCTAAGTCCCAGCCGATATGGTGGACGGGGCCTGCCGTCAACCTATCGCGTCACGGTTTGTTGGGTTAGATGGACCCATTCACGGCTTTTAGCCCAACCATCCACAGGAATTTTCCCAATGCTCCGCGATACAATCAAAGCAGCCCAGATCACCGCCATGAAAGCCGGCGATAAAAACCGCACCGCTGCGCTGCGGCTGATTGCCGCCAAAATCAAAGACCGCGATATCGAATTACGCACGGGCAAAGGCGGCGGGGATGATGATGCAATGGTGGTGGAAACCTTGCAAAAAATGGCCAAGCAGCGGCGCGAATCAATTATCATGTTCGAAGATGGTGGGCGCACTGAATTGGCAGAGCAGGAAAAATTGGAATTGGCCGTCATCGAAGAATTCCTGCCGGCCCAATTGGGCGATGCAGAAACGGCAGCCTTGATCGATGCCCTGAAATCCGAACTCGGTGCCAGTTCACTGAAAGATATGGGCAAGGTAATGGCTGAATTAAAATCTCGCCACGCTGGCAAGCTGGATATGAGTAAAGCCAGCGCATTGGTGAAAGCAGCACTTAGCTAAACCGAAGCGGCATGGCTCTATCCCCTCAATGGCTTGATGAATTACGTGCGCGGACAACGCTGTCTGCGTTGATCATGCGCACAACTAAGCTGCAAAAATCAGGGCATGAATGGAAAGCGTGCTGCCCCTTCCACGACGAAAAATCACCTAGCTTCACCGTTTCGGATCAGAAGGGGTTTTATCACTGTTTCGGTTGCGGCGCGCATGGCGATGCGATTCGCTGGATGACGGACCAGCGCGGCCTGGAATTCATGGATGCGGTAAAAGAGTTGGCAGCGCAGGCCGGTATGGAAGTTCCCGCCGCCGATCCGCGCGCTGTACAAAAGGCCAAAGAACGCACCAGCCTGCACGATATAATGCAGGCTGCACAAGATTGGTTTGCGGCCAATTTGCAAAATGCAGAGGGCGCCCATGCCCGCGAATACCTTGGCGCGCGCGGGTTCGATGCCCATACAGCGGCCCGGTTCGGATTTGGCTATGCCCCACCAGGGCGCCAGGCGCTCAAGGCGGCATTATCACAATTTGAAGAGCCGCTGCTGATCGAAAGCGGAATGCGCATCGCGGTGGATGACAAGCAGCCCTATGATCGTTTCCGCGAACGGTTGATGCTGCCAATCCACGATGCAAGGGGCCGCGTGATTGGATTTGGCGGCCGTATTCTGGAAAACGGACAATCCAATGGTTCGGGCCTAAAACCTTCGGGGAAAAAGGGTTCCGGGGCCCCCAAATACCTCAATTCGCCCGACACACCTTTGTTCGACAAGGGGCGCACGCTTTACAACATTCACCGCGCTGGCCCCGCCTCACGCCAGTCTGACCGGATTGTGGTGGTCGAAGGCTATATGGATGTTATTGCGCTGGCTGCAGCGGGTATCGAAGATGCAGTCGCCCCCCTTGGCACCGCCTTGACCGAGCAGCAGATAGAGTTGCTGTGGCGGATGGCTGAAACACCGATCCTGTGTTTTGATGGCGATGCGGCGGGGCAACGCGCGACCATGCGGGCCATTACGCGGGCGTTGCCAATGCTGAAACCTTCCCATTCACTGGGCATTGCAACCCTGCCCGCCGGCATTGACCCTGATGATTTGCTGCAACAAAAAGGCCGCGGTGCGCTGGATGATTTATTGGGGAATGCGGCCAGCTTGCTCGACACATTATGGGCCTATGAACGCGATGCCCATCCCCTTAATTCGCCGGAGGAGAAGGCCGGTCTAAAGGCACGCCTGCTCGATCATGTGGAAACAATCCAGCATCCCGATATCCGTTCGCTTTATAAACGTGAATTGCTTGAGCGATTTTCATCATTCGCATTTCCCCCGCGGGCGCCCCGGCCAAAGCGGGAATGGAAGCGCGGCGCCCAGAAATCTGCAAATCCGGCCCTGACTTCAGAGGCATCCACCCGACTGCGCCGATCATCCGAAGGCGGCGCCCGTGATGAATTGGCCGCCGCAGTCATTACCGGTTTGGCCCGTTTTCCCGACCAGATATTGCGCCATGCAGATGCCCTAACCCGCTTCGCCGCCTATGATCAGCGGAGCAGCGCCGCAATAGATTCGTTGATAGATACAGCTGAAACGCTTGAACCTTCGGATAAATCGCCCATATCTGTCCCACACGGCACCATCGCGCCGCCGGATAACACCCGTTTCGCCTTCCTTGTTGAAGGTATCGATCCGATAGCGGCCCGCGATGATCTTGCCGAAGCTGTAATTTTGCTGGTCGAAAGGCCTGCGTTGGAAGCTGCCTTGGCGGCGGCCACCGCGCGTTTTGAAACTGATCCCGAAGGGGCTTTTATCGAGCAGCAGCGCCTGCTCAAACGAAAGCTGGAATTTGGGCGGCGGTTAGGGCAAATGGCAACCAAACGGGCTACTCGCGTGGCCCAAAGTGATTCAGATCGATCGGATTCGCCGCACTTAAAAGCGGACGGGTTGGACGACCAAGAAACGGACTGAACGGTACCTATGGCAACCGAAGCACAAACGAGCGACAAAGATGATGCTCCGCTGATCGATCTTAATGAATCGACGATCAAGAAGCTGATCACCCAAGCGAAGAAGCGCGGCTATGTTACAGTAGACGAGCTCAACGATGCGTTGCCGCAGGATCAGATGTCTACCGATCAGATCGAAGATGTGATGTCGGCAATTTCGGAAATGGGCGTCAATATCGTCGAAAATGACGAAGAAGCCGAAAGCGAAGTCGAGGAAATCAGCGGCACGGATGACAAGGCCGCCAAGCCTGCTGCCCCCAAGAAAAAAGAAACGATTGAACGCACCGATGATCCTGTGCGGATGTACTTGCGCGAAATGGGCGCGGTTGAATTGCTCAGCCGCGAAGGCGAAATCGCCATTGCCAAGCGGATCGAGGCTGGCCGCGACACAATGATCATCGGCCTGTGCGAAAGCCCGATTACTTTCCACGCAATCATTCATTGGTCAGAAGCGCTGAATAATGAAGAAATGCAGCTGCGCGAGATTCTCGATCTTGACGCCATGCTTTCCAAAGAACCTCCCGTCGACAAGATGGAAGAGGAAAACGAAGACGATTCAGGCGAAATCAGCGAAGAAACCGCTGGCCCATCCATTCGCGATGATGACGAAGCTGAAGACGAGGATGAAGAATCCCTCGATGATGAGGATGGCGAAGAAGGTTCGAAAAAATCGCGCGATGATGAAGAGGAAGAAGACAACACCCTCTCTCTTGCCCAGATGGAAGCTGCACTGAAGCCAGAGGCTTTGGACACTTTTGCCCGCATCACCGACCTGTTCAAGAAATTCCAGAAAATCCAGGCAGAACGCGTCGACATTATGGGCGCCGGGGAAGATTACCCTGCGTCCAAGGAAAAGAAATACGAAGCACTGCGTGAACATCTTACAGCAGAAGTTGAAAGCGTTCAGTTCCATGCGACCAAAATCGAATTTCTGGTCGACAATCTTTATGCCTTCAACCGCCGTCTGACCGCGCTTGGCGGCCAGATGCTGCGTCTTGCTGAACGCCATAAGGTTAAACGGATCGACTTCCTCAAAGCCTATATCGGCAATGAGCTGGATGATACTTGGCTAAAACTGAACGCGAAGAAGGACAAGAAATGGGCTGCCTTCGCTGAAAATGAAGCAGATTCGGTGGAACGCATCCGGTCTGAAATTGCCGATATTGCCGCCAATACAGGCATGAGCCTGGAAGAATTCCGCCGTATTGTGAATATGGTCCAGAAGGGCGAACGCGAAGCGCGGATTGCCAAGAAGGAAATGGTCGAAGCAAACCTTCGTCTGGTGATTTCCATTGCCAAAAAATATACCAACCGCGGCCTGCAATTCCTTGATCTTATTCAGGAAGGCAACATCGGGTTGATGAAGGCAGTCGATAAATTCGAATATCGGCGCGGCTATAAATTCAGCACCTATGCCACTTGGTGGATCAGGCAGGCTATCACGCGTTCAATCGCCGATCAGGCCCGCACGATCCGCATTCCGGTCCACATGATCGAAACGATCAACAAGCTTGTCCGCACGAGCCGTCAGTTCCTGCATGAACAGGGGCGCGAACCCACGCCTGAAGAAATGGCCGAACGCCTGTCCATGCCGCTGGAAAAAGTGCGCAAGGTGATGAAGATTGCGAAAGAGCCTATCTCTCTTGAAACGCCGATTGGTGATGAGGAAGATTCGCATCTGGGTGATTTCATCGAGGATAAGAACGCAATCATTCCTGTCGATGCCGCTGTTCAGGCCAACCTGAAGGAAACGGTTACCCGTGTTCTGGCCAGCCTGACCCCGCGCGAAGAACGCGTGCTGCGCATGCGTTTTGGTATCGGGATGAATACCGATCATACGCTGGAAGAAGTCGGGCAACAATTCAGCGTGACACGCGAACGCATCCGTCAAATTGAGGCAAAGGCGCTGCGTAAGCTTAAGCACCCAAGCCGCAGCCGCAAAATGCGTAGCTTCCTCGATCAATAAACGGGTAATTGCGGGCAATGAGTTTGCATTGCCCGCTTATTGCCCGCCTCTACCATTGCCTATGTAAACCGGCCAAAAGCCGCCGCAGTTTCAGCTGTCGGATCGAGCCTTACCCAAAGGGCGATGCCGGTCATAAATATCAGCAGCGCGGCTGATGCGATTATGGCAGAACGCCCCCTGATCGCAGGCCACAATGGCAGCAAAACCAGGCCCCCCAGCGCCAGCGGCAATGCTGCGGCCATCGGCATTCCAGCGCCAACCCCTTGCATAATTTGATGCCCAAGCGCGCCCATATATCCCAGCACAATCATCGCTGCTACCACACAAACAAGCTGGCCGCCCATGTTTGCCC
>Ga0209345_10002362_pt1 | contig 20939 bp, 20 predicted proteins | sample Cruoilmetagenom7_FD_187294 | JGI IMG/M metagenome (GOLD analysis project Ga0209345, IMG submission 187294) | Oil polluted marine microbial communities from Coal Oil Point, Santa Barbara, California, USA - Sample 7 (SPAdes) (version 2) | ecosystem: Environmental > Aquatic > Marine > Oil seeps ... | reverse complement strand
ATAAATATTTTTTATCAATAAATGGAAGTCCTATAAAAAAAGATATACTAGTAAAAAATATTTTAGAAAAATATAATTATAAAATAAGTGAAACTATTTTGATTGGAGATTCTATTAATGATTATAAAGCTGCGGATGCAAATAAAATTATGTTTTATGGATATAATAATTTAGCTTTACAGCAAGATAATTATATAAATAATTTTCAGGAGTTTTATATATGACTTCAAAAGAACTTTATGAGTCCTATAATGAAAAAAAAATAGAATTTCACGATTATATTAATAATATTAAAAAAAATGCTAAATGGAATTTATATACTATAATAAATGCTACATTAATAAAAAACTTATATATAAGTGAATTTCCAAAAAACTATTTTAAAGTAAATATTGTAATATCAAGTAAGATTTTATTATTTATAAAAAATAGTATTAAGTTTTATTTTAAAAATATATATTTGTTTTTTTCTTATTTAGTAGCTTTGACTATTTATAAAATTTATTATAATAAAAAAAGAAAAAATAAGATAAAGGTTATTTTTGATATATTTGGTTTAGTTGACAATATAAATCATAACGAAGAATTTATTGAAAATTATTTAATGAATATTTATCATATATTCGATAAGTGTAATCAAAAATATACAATATTATTAAGACCTTATGGAGTAAGTAAAAACCCTTTTAAATTGATCAAGTTTTTTAAAATTATTAATGAAGATAAAAGAGATTTTATTTTTGATTATGAGTTACTTGGATTATTCGATTTTATTAAATTATTTGGATTTATTATGGCTTATCCATTTAAGACGTTAATCTTATTGCAGAATGAAAAAGAAAATATAGATAAAATTTTTAATCAATCTCTCTTAAATGATATCTCAAATTTAACAATTGATGGTTTTACAAGATATATTTTAGGTGAAAATTTAGTCAAAATTAGTAGTTTAGAAAAAATATATTCATGGAGTGAATTTCAAGTAATTGAAAGAAGTTTTAATTATGCAATCCGAAAAAATAATTCTAAAATAGAACTGATAGGATTACAGTTTTATCTAAATTATGAAACATATTTTAATGCATATGTAGATGATCTAGATTATAATATGTTAAGTTCTCCTCATAAAGTTTTTGTAAACGGTAAATATTATGTACAAAATAGACAAAAAGTAAAATATGAGAAGGGTGTGTCATTAAGATATAAAGAAATATTTAATTTTAGTGGTATCAAGGAGGAGACAAATATCTTACTGTTAGGTTCATATATAGAAAAAGATACAAAATATATGCTTGAAAGTGTGAAAAATTTTGATAATGTGATATTTAAAAATCATCCAGCAGCAAATATTAAAAAATTTGGACAGTTACCATCAAATATACTAATATCAAATAAAAATATATATAAACTTTTTGAAAATACACAATTAGTAATTGGGACGGCATCGGGGACATCTGTTGAAGCAGTTGCATGTGGAATATCTGTGATAATTATAGCAAGTAATGATAATTTGACTGCTAATCCCTTAGTAAGTTATGGTAAAGGAAAAATTTGGGATATAGCTTTTAGCAAAGATGATGTGAAGATATTATATAATAAATTAGTTGAGTGTAGAAAAAATAATATAGATGAAATTCAAAAAATAAGTATGTGGTATAGAGATAATTTTTTTATAAAACCAACTGAAAAAAAAATAATAAAAACATTTGATTTAAATAAGGATTTAAAAAGATGAAAGTACTATTACTTGCAGGTGGATATGGAACACGTCTCAGTGAAGAAACTGATGTAAGACCTAAGCCTATGGTTGAAATTGGTGGTAAACCAATCTTGTGGCATATAATGAAATTATATTCAACTTATGGTTTCAATGATTTTGTAGTTTTACTTGGATATAAAGGTTATTATATAAAAGAATATTTTGCTAATTATTTTTTGCATCAAAGTGATGTTACTATTGATATGCAAAACGGTAGAATGGAAGTTTTGAATAACTCCAGTGAACCTTGGAAAGTGACTTTACTTGATACTGGACTTAATAATATGACAGGTAGCCGAATTAAGCAGGCCAAAAAATTTGTTGGAGATGAGAGCTTTATGTTAACATATGGTGATGGAGTATCAAATATAAATATAAAAGAATTAATTGATTTTCATAAATCTCACGGCAAATTATTAACTATGAGTTCAGTACAGCCAGAGGGTAGATTTGGTGCATTAAATATTGAAGAGGATAATAAAGTAACACATTTTTTAGAAAAACCTAAAGGCGATGGTGGTTGGATTAATGCCGGTTTTTTTGTATGTGAACCTAAAATATTTGATTATATAGATGATAATGATGATAGTATTATTTTTGAACAAAAACCGCTTCAAAGCTTGGCACAAGATGGAGAAATATTTACTTTTAAACATAACGGTTTTTGGAAACCAATGGATAGTTTAAAAGACAAAAATGACTTAAATAAACTTTGGAATGAAAATAAAGCACCATGGAAGGTTTGGTAATGTTTAATAATATTTATCAAGATAAGAAAGTATTAGTCACAGGACATACAGGATTTAAAGGAACTTGGCTTACATCTTGGCTATTGGCATTAGGAGCTAAAGTAGTAGGAATATCAAAAGATATACCTACACAGCCTTCAATGTTTGAAGAGTTAAAATTAGAAAATAAAATTACACATTATCAAGAAGATATTAGAGATTTGTCTAAAATGATAGAGATAATATCATCTGAGAAACCAGATATATTATTTCATTTAGCAGCACAGCCTATAGTTTCAACATCATATAGTGAACCAATTGAAACTATCTCATCAAATGTGATGGGTACAGCTAATATTCTTGAATCTTTGAACATATCAAATCATTACTGTACAGCTATTATTATTACAAGTGATAAAGCATATGATAATGTTGAGCAAGTATGGGGATATAAAGAAGATGATAAAATGGGTGGTAAAGACATTTATAGTGGGAGTAAAGGTGCTGCTGAGCTTATTATAAAGTCATATTATCACTCTTTTTTTAAAAATACTAATTCAAATATAAAATTAGCTATTGGACGAGCTGGAAATGTTATTGGTGGTGGTGATTGGGCAACAGATAGAATAGTAGTTGATTGTATGGAGGCTTGGAGTGAAGGAAAAATTGTAGAGATACGGGCTCCAAAAGCCACACGACCTTGGCAACATGTATTAGAGCCATTAAGTGGGTATTTAAATCTTGGACAAGTATTGTTTGAAGATTCTTCTTTAGATGGTGAGGCTTTTAATTTTGGACCACGAGCAGAGCAAAATCATACAGTTGAAGAGTTATTAATAGATTTAAGTAAGTATTGGGATTTTAAAAATATCAATGATGCATATAAAGTTACTGGGAACATTCCATTTCATGAAGCAGGACTTTTAAAACTTAATTGTGATAAGGCTTTGTTTTATTTTAAATGGCAAGCTAATCTTGAATATATAGATACAATTAGATTTACGAGCGAATGGTATTATAATTTTTATAAAACAGATAAGAATATTTATGATATAACAATGAAACAAATTCGAGAATATGAAATTTTAGCACAAGACAAAGGTTTGATTTGGACAAAGTGATAGTTACTCAATTAAAACAAATTTATCATCCCAAAGGTGATATATGCCATGCTATGAAAAAAAGTGATGTAGGTTTTGAAGGTTTTGGGGAAGCATATTTTTCAACTATAAATCAAAATGAGATAAAAGGTTGGAAAAAACATACTCTAATGATATTAAATTTAGTTGTACCAGTTGGCGAGATAGAGTTTGTCGTATATGATGAAGAGAGTAACAAATTTTTTTCTATTAAATTATCACAAAATAATTATAAACGATTAACAGTAAAACCAAATGCTTGGATGGCATTTAGAGGTTTAGGGAAACATAACATACTTCTAAACTTAGCAAGTATTGAACATGATCCAAGTGAATCAATAAATATGGAACTTGAAGATATATCATATGAATGGTAAAGTTTTAATTACAGGTGGTTTTGGAAATTTGGGAAGTTGGATAAGCATTCACTTGGCTTCCCTTGGATTTGATGTATACATCTTAACAAGAAAAGAAAAATATAAATTTGATAATATCAATTATAATGTAATAGAATGTGATATAACGAATCTAGATGAATTAAAAGATAAATTAAATATTGAGATAGATTTTTGTATACATACTGCAAGTGTAAATGAACACTTTTTACCAAATTATCCACAGAATGCATTGGAGATTAATACACTAGGTACTAGAAATATTCTTGAAGTATTAAGTGCTAAAGAAATTAAAAACTTTATTTATTTTAGTACTTTTCATGTTTATGGTATAAACTGTGGCACTATAGATGAAAATAGTTCTCTTAATCCTAAAAATGATTATGCTACTACACATTTATTTGCGGAATATTATGTAAAACAATTTTCATTTACTCATAATTTGAAATATACAATTTTTAGACTTACTAATAGTTATGGAACACCTACTTTTAATGACACAAGTAAGTGGTATTTAGTTTTAAATGATCTCGTAAAATCAGCATATGAAAATAGTAAAATTATTATAAAAAGTAATGGTACAGTAAAACGAGATTTTATATGGATGGGTGATGTGGTTAAGGTTGTAGAAAAAACTTTAGAAAAAGCTGCAACAAATAATATTTATAATTTATCATCTAGTAAAAGTTATGAAGTGATAGAACTTGCAAAAACTGTGCAGGAACAATATTTTAATCGTTATAGAAAAGATATAGAGATAGAACTAAATCAAAATGATAAGATTGTATATGAAGATATTCTTGTGAAAAATGATAAATTAAATTCTTTTATTCCTTATGAAGTAAATGATATGATTCAAGACGAAATAAATAAAATTTTTAAATTATTGGAGGAATAATGAAGTTTACAGTTATAATCCCAACATATAATAGAGAAAAAATTATTTCCAAATGTATAGATAGTGTTTTAAGTCAAACTTATAAAAATTTTGAAATAATTGTAGTTGACAATGGTTCAACTGATAATACAGAACAAGTAATAAAAAATTATATAAAACAAGATAATAGAATAAAATATATATGGCAAGAGAATTCAGGTTCTCCAGCAGGTAGTAGAAATACTGGAATTAAAAATTCAGTAGGAGAATGGATTGCATTTTTAGATTCAGATGATTATTGGTTGAGTGAAAAATTAAATGAAATTTACTTAGAAATAAAAAAATCAAAAGATGTAATTGCAATAAGTCACTGGGAACAAAAAGAAGTTAATGATATTTTTGATTCAATTTTAGAACATGGAGTTACTCCTTGTAATAATTTTTATGAGAATTTATTATTTAAGGGTAATTGTTTATCTACATCAGCAATGACTGTAAAAAAAGAAGCTCTTATATCGGTTGATTTATTTGATGAGAGAAAAGAATATTTTGCTGTTGAAGATTATGATTTATGGATGAAGTTATCAAAAATTGGTAATTTTTCTTTCATTAAAAAAGTTCTTGGTGCTTTTTGTATTGGTAATGAAAATATGTCTTCTAATATAGATTTAATAAATAATAATCTTTCTAATGTAATTGAAAATCATATTAAAAGTTTGCAACTACCTATAAATGAAGAAAAAAAATTATTAAAAAAACATCTCTCAAAGATTGAGGGATATAGGGGAAGAGCTTATCAACTTAATGGCGATTTTAATAAGGCTAATGCAATTTTAGTTAAATCAATAATTTCTTATCCATTTAGTGTACATAAATGGGCATATCTCTTTTTATCATTAATTAAAGTTAAAAAATGATATTATTCGATTTATTTTATACATAGGATTAATTTTGAATATAAAAAGTGCTTTAAAAAAATTACTATTAAAATATAATAGAAAAAAAAACTTTTATTACAGAATTTTATTATTTCATGATATTCAAGATATGGAAAATTTTTCTAAAATAATTGAATTTTTATCAAATAATTATAATGTTATAGATTATAAAAAGCAAAATTTTAAACAAGATAATAATGTACTGATTTCATTTGATGATGGATTTAAATCAAATTATGCTGCAAGTAAAATTTTAGATAAGTTTAATGTAAAAGGAATTTTTTTTGTAAATAAGTCTTTTGTTGAATATGATAAAGAAAAATTTTCTAATATTTATCGAGAGCATGAAGAAGATAATTCTAAAGATTTTAAATTTATGTCAGTTAATGATATTAAAGAATTAAATTTGAATGGGCATACGATTGGAAGTCATACAATGTCGCATAAGAATTTAGCTTTTATAGAAAAAGAAGAAATTATCTCTCAAATTAAGGTTAATAAGGTTTATTTAGAAAGTACTTTAGAAATAAATATAGATAATATTGCTTATCCATTTGGTGAAATTACAGACATTAATGAAATAGCTATGAAGATTGCTTTTGATTATCATCCACATGTCTTTTCTGGTGTAAGGGGCGATAATATTACAAATAATAAGGTTTTTTTTAGAGAGCCAGTTACAGAAATAAATACAATAGAAGAAATTATATCAATATTGCATGGCTGCTATGATTTTGGATATTATTTTAAACAAAAAAGGCTATTAAGTTACTTTAAGGCAATAAATGAATAAGTATCTGCATCCATTAAATTCCAATATTTTGTTAAACATAAGAAAAGACCAAGGATGGCTTGATATTAAAATAGATAACAATCAATATTTTTACAAAAAAAAACTTTTTATTAATATAGTATTTGGAAACTTTATCAATGGTGATGAAAAAAAATTATTAAAAGAATTTGATATAATAAAATCAAAATTAGGTTTTTGTATTTTTATATTTAATCCATATACTTTAGAGGAATTTGAATATAATAGTTTTTTAAAAATCAATAAAGTATTAAACTATAAAGAGACATTTATTAATGAATTGATTGATGCTATATCTATTAAAAAAAAATTATCCAAAAATTATAAAAATGAAATTAATAAATGTAATAAAGAAACATCTGTCGTTGTAGATAATAAATATCTTAATGAGTTTTATAGTCTATATTCTACTGAAATGATAAAAGAAGGTGGAGCGTTATATTCTAAAAAGTATATAGAAAATATTATAAATAATGAAAATGTTATTTTTGTATCTTTATTTTCTAAAGAAAAATATTTAGGTAGTGTAATTTTTGCCTATAATAATAATATAAGCTATTATTTTCTTGGAGCATATACAAAAGATATATTACCTTGTGTTGCAAAATATTTACTTTTTAATGCGATGTTATTATCACAAGAAAAAGGATGTACAATCTTTGATTTTGGAGGGGTGTCACAAGCAGATCAGAAGCTATCAAATTTATTTACATTTAAAAAAAGATTTGGAGGAGAACACAAGACAGTTGGTACAAGCTATCTTTATACTTCTAGTGTAATTATTCAATTTATATTAAAAATACTTCAAAAGATTATAAAATTTTAATATGACATTTGCACCTCTTTGTAAAATTATGGATTTATTGAAAACTCCTTTTAATCAAAATCATTCTCAATTTAAAGAATTATATAAAAACAATAACAAAGACTACTGTATCGAGGCTTCTAGAAGTAGTTGGTCTCTTTATTTTATTGTAAAAGCCTTTATTGATATTAAGGGATATAGTCCAACTATATTAGTTCCTTTTTATTTTTGTAATTCAAGTTTAGACCCTATACGAAAATTGAATGTGAATCTTAAATATTATAATATTGATGATAACTTAGAACCTGATTATAAAAAATTAGCTTCACTTGTACAAGAAGAAAAGTGTGATATTTTTATATTAGTTCATTATTTCGGATTTTTATCAAATATAAATGATGCAAAAGAGTTTGTACAAGAATTCGATTTATTATTTATTGAAGATTGTGCCCACCTTATTAAACCAATTGGCATGGTAGGTCGATATAGTGACTTTCAAATTTATAGTTTGTATAAACATTTTGCAATACCAGATGGAGCTTTTTTAATAATTTCTAGCAAACATAAAGAATATAACAATAACATAGAATCTTTAATCTCTAATGAAAAACAATTGCCATTTTTAAGTTTACTTAAATGGATAGTAAAAAAAATAATATTAAATATTTTAGATAAATGTAAATTATCTGGAAAGATAAACAAGTTAAAGTTTAGTAATTTTGATGTACTTTATTATCCTTCTATTAATTATGAATATAAATGTATATCTTCATTTAGTTTAAAAATAGTCGACAAAAACTTATTGAATGAGACAATTAAAAATAAAAATAAAAATTTTAATAATTTATTAAATATAAAAAAAGAATTGGTATTTATAAAAAATGAAGGAATTCCTTATATGTTAATGTTAAAATTTAAAAATGAAACTTTATCAAAATATATGTATAATAATTTAAATAATAATGGAATGCCAACAACTACTTGGCCAGATTTGATAAAATCAGATGAAATACCCAAAGATATTTTAACATTAAGAAAAAGCACTGTTTTTTTACAATTACATATGAGTGGATACCAATTGTGATTTCAATATTATTTAATAAAATTCATATTATATTAATATTTTCTTTATTTATATTAAGTTATCCTCTTCAAGTTTTATTTGATACATTACTAATATCTAAATTATTTTATATTTGGATAGCTTTTCTTTCTGTATATCTATTTGTATATTATCATTTTCTAAATAAGGAATATAAACTTAATTATGATAAGTTTTATTTGTTGGTTAGTAGTTATTTATTTATTATTTTATGGGGTTCCTTTCAGGAGTATTTTTATACTAAAGATATTTTAGATTTAATTCGATTATTGTTATTATATTTTTTTCCTGTAGTTTTCTTTTTTTATTTAGTAAAAAATGATAAGTTAAATGGTAATCTGATTATAAATATAATAATAGGTTTAACTCTTCTATTATCAATTGAGATACTTAATGAGTTCTCTAATTATAGTGAACCTACATTGTATCAAAAAATGAATTTTAAATATGTAGAAAATTTACTTGGTGAAGTGCCTAGACATCTTCTTGACAATTTAAGAGATTTTGGATTAATGTCTCATCATCATGTTACAGCATTGTTTATTGGATTTGGACTATTGACAACGACAGCTATTTATATAAAAACAAAGAATAATTTTCTTCTTCTATTTTTGTTTATTATCTCAATGTCATTTATTGCTGTTGGTGGAAGATTAAGTATTTTTTCAGTTTTTGTATTTCTTATTTTTTTTGTTTTTAAAACAATATCTTATAATAAGATTGCATGGTTAAAAATTTTTCTTATTTATGTTTTATCTTTTATTATCCTTTTTACTATGTCTTATAAGTTTACACAATTTTGGATAACAGTATATTTTCAATATTTGCCAGATTCTATAGTAACATTTTTTTATCCAATTAGTGAAATATCAAATTCTTTTACAGATCAAATAGAACAATCAATGAGATATGCTTCAAATAATGATTCTATATATCTTATGAAAAATGCATTGCCTTCATATGATTTTATACCAAGCCAAGCCAATGTAGAAAGTACAACAAAATATCTATTTGGAATTGGTTTTGGAAGTTATGGAGCCTATCTTGATATTATGAATGATAATTTGTTTGTATTACAGCTTTATTATCAGCTAGGAGTAGTTGGCTCTATTATATTTTTAAGTATATTAGTTGTTACATTTAAACGGGCTAATAATTTAATTAATAGTTCGAGTGAAAGTAAAACAATGATATGGATTTCTATTGCATTTATTTTTATGATGTCAATGTCTTTTTTACACAGTGGTGTGTTTACTAAAAAAGGAATGTATGCTTATATGTTCTTTTTTATATTTTTAATTAATCGTTACTACAATAGATATATACATGAAAATACTAATTAATACTTCTACTCTTTATTTAGGAGGAGGGGTTCAAGTAGCCATATCTTTTTTAAATGAGTTAACTAAAATAGAGGATAGTAATGAATATTTTATATTGATTTCGAAAGAGATTTCCAAACAACTTAACAAGTCAATATTTAATGATAGGTTTGAATTTTTTTTAATAGAAAAATCACCATCTTCACTCTTGAGTCGTTTTTCAATAATCCAACAACTTGATAAAATAGAAAATAAAATAAAACCAGATATTATATTTACAGTATTTGGTCCCTCTTATTGGAGACCTAAAGGAAAACATATTATAGGATTTGCAGATGGTTGGGTTTATAATAGTGATACAATTGCTTATTCAAAATTAAGTTTCTTAAATAAAATCAAAATGAAACTTTTAAAAAGATATAAAACTTATTATTTAAATCGAGATGCTGATTATATTATAATTGAAACAGAAGATGCAAAACAAAAATTATCGAAAATAATTAATATTAATACTGATAAAATTTTTGTGGTTGGGAATACTTATAGTGAAGTATTTAATAAGCCTATAAATTTTTTGGAAAAGAATAAATTCTTTATTAAATTACCTCAAAAGCAAATAGATGAACATAGATTACTTTATATAGCACATAATCATCCTGCAAAGAACCTAGATATTATTAAATTAGTAATCCCTTATCTTAAAAATTTTAATATAAAATTTGTACTTACGATTGATAATAAAAGTTTTGATAAAATGTTTAAAAATACAATAGCCGAAAATTATATTATAAACTTAGGTTCAATATCATCCAAATCTTGTCCTTCTGTCTACATGCAATGTGATTACTTATTTGCGCCAACATTATTAGAAACATTTAGTGCTGCTTATCCTGAATCTATGATTATGAAAAAACCAATTTTAACTACGGAATATTCTTTTGCAAAAGATATTTGTCAAGATTCAGCTATTTATTTTAATCCAATGGATCCCATTGATATATCAAATAAGATAATCTCATTATTAGAAAATAAAGAATTACAAAAAAAATTAGTTAAAAAAGGTCTTAAAAGAGTAGCTTCTTTTGAAACAGCAAAATCTAGGGCAAGAAAGTATATAATGCTATGTTCTAAAATAGTTAGCAAGGAAAAATAATTGTTTAAAAATAAAATATTACTTATTACCGGAGGTACCGGTTCTTTTGGAAATGCCGTATTGCGTAATTTTTTAAATACGGATATTAAAGAGATTAGAATATTTTCTCGAGATGAATTAAAACAAGATGATATGCGCAAAAAGTATAATAATGATAAATTAAAGTTTTACATTGGTGATGTTAGAGATGTTAATTCACTAGAAGACTCAATAAAAGGTGTTGACTTTGTATTTCATGCAGCAGCACTAAAGCAAGTACCATCTTGTGAGTTTTATCCAATGCAAGCAGTTCAAACTAATGTAATTGGTACTGAGAATGTTTTAAATGTAGCTATAAAAAATAAAGTATCTAAAGTTATTGTTCTAAGTACAGATAAGGCTGTTTATCCAATCAACGCAATGGGTATAAGTAAAGCTATGATGGAAAAAGTAGCCGTTGCAAAATCTAGAAACTTAAATGATAATGAAACAACTATTTGCTGTACAAGATACGGCAATGTTATGGCAAGTCGTGGGTCTGTTATACCACTTTTTATCAACCAAATTAAAAATAATGAAAATATAACGATTACTGACCCCAATATGACGAGATTTATGATGAGTTTAGATGATGCTGTGGATTTAGTAATGTTTGCTTTTAAAAATGGTAAAAATGGAGATATTTTTGTGCAAAAAGCACCTGCTGCTACAATTGAGTTATTAGCAAAAACATTAACAAACTTATTAAATCGTCCAGATCATGTAATTAAGGTTATTGGAACCAGACATGGTGAAAAACTTTATGAAACACTTCTGACAAGAGAAGAGATGGTTCATGCTATTGATATGGGTAATTATTATTCAATACCATCAGATACAAGAGACTTAAACTACAATCAATTTTTTGTAGATGGTGAAGTTATAACTGAAGCAGAAGATTATCATTCTCATAATACAAACAGATTAGATGAAGAACAGATGAAAAAGATGCTTTTAAATTTAAGAGAAATACAAGCAGATCTAAAAGAATTTGAAATAGATAAGGAGATATAAATATGAAAGTTATGACAATAGTTGGAACTAGACCAGAGATAATTAAATTAAGCCAAGTGATGAAAGAGTTAGATAAATATACTGAACATATTATTGTGCATACTGGTCAAAATTATGATTATGAGTTAAATGAACTATTTTTTGAGCAATTGGAGGTAAGAACACCAGATTATTTTCTAGAGGCAGTAAAAGGGACACCTTCTGAAACAATTGGTGATATTATTGCAAAAGCGGATAAGATTTTTGATGAACTTAAACCAGATGCACTTTTAGTATATGGTGATACAAATAGTTGTCTTAGTGTAATCCCTGCTAAAAAAAGAAAAATTCCTATTTTTCATATGGAAGCTGGAAACAGATGTTTTGATCAAAGGGTTCCTGAAGAGGTGAATAGAAAGATTGTAGATCATCTAAGTGATATAAATCTTCCCCTTTCAGAACAGGCAAGAGATTATCTTATTGCCGAGGGGTTAAAGCCTGAAACAGTAATCAAAACAGGTTCTCCTATGACAGAAGTTTTAAATGTAAATATGGAAAAGATATTAGCAAGTGATATTTTAGTAAAAGAGAATTTAAAAGCTAAAGAGTATATAGTTATGAGTATCCATAGGGAAGAAAATGTAGATTCTCCTAAAAATTTCACTGATTTACTTGAATCAATTGATGAATTAACAAAAAAATACAATATGTCTATAATTATCTCTACACACCCAAGAACAAGAAAAAAACTAGAAGAGATTGGGTATGAAGATAAAAATCCTTTGATTAGATTTTCTAAACCTTATGGATTTCATGAATATAACAATCTTCAATTAAATGCATTTTGTGTTATTTCTGATAGTGGTACAATTGCAGAAGAGGGATCTATTTTAAATTTACCTGCTGTGACTATTAGACAAGCTCATGAAAGACCTGAGGGTATGGATGAAACAACCGTGATTATGTCTGGTTTAAATAAAACAAGAGTTTTAGAAGCGGTTAATGTTGCTACAATACATAATGCTGAAAGTGCAAGAACTATTAAACCTGTAAGAGATTATGAAGCTGATAATGTTTCTAAAAAGATATTAAGAATTATATTGTCTTATACTGATTATGTAAATAGAACAGTTTGGCATAAAGAGATCTAGCTTGAAGAAAAAAGTTTTAATATTAGGTTCTACTGGATTAATTGGTCATCAAGTTTATAACTATTTAAATTCAAATTCTGAATTTGAATTGGTAAACATTGCATATAGAAAAAAGTTACAAGATGATACTATACTTTTAGATATTAGGGATGAAAATAGATTTATTAATACAATTACAGATATAAATCCTGATTTTATAATCAATTGTATTGGTATATTAATAGATGGTGCAAATAAAGATCCAGAAAATGCTATTTTTATAAATGCTTATATGCCTCACAGACTAAAAAGATTGGCAGATGAGGTTAATGCAAAGCTTATACATATATCAACAGATTGTGTATTCTCTGGACTAAAAAAAGAACCTTATATTGAAACTGATGAAAAAGATGGTAAAGATACATATGCTAAAGCAAAAGGTCTTGGTGAAATTATAGATGATAAGCACCTTACTCTAAGAACATCTGTAGTGGGACCTGAATTAAAAACAGATGGTGAAGAGCTATTTCATTGGTTTATGTCTCAAGAGGGAACTATAAATGGTTTTACCAAAGCAATCTGGTCAGGAGTTACTACTTTAGAGTTAGCACGAGCTGTAAAGTGGGCTATTGAAAACAATATTACAGGCCATTATCATATAACAAATAACGAGTCTATCAACAAGTATGAGTTACTTAATTTATTTAAAAAATATATGCATAAAGATATTGAAATAAACAAAGTTGATGGTAAAGAGGTTGATAAAAGTTTTATTGATACTAGATGCCAGATTAATTATACAATTCCTAGTTATGAAGAGATGATTTGTAGTATGGCAGATTTGATTAAAACAAACAAAGAATTATATGCACAATATCAGGTGAGTTAGTGAAAAACAAAAAAATCTTAATTGTAACGGAGTATTTTTATCCTGAAGAGTTTAAAATAAATGAAGTTGCAGTTGCTTGGAAAAATAAAGGTTATGAAGTAGATGTCTTAACACAAAACCCCACTTATCCTGTTGGAAAGCCTTATGATGGATTTTTAAATAAATGGTATAGTAAGGATATCTATAAGGGAATCAATATTTACAGAGTAAAAGCAGTAACTGGATATAGAGAGAGTTTATTTAAAAAACTTCTAAAATATTTTACATTTATGATTTTGGGATCTTTTATCAGTGTCAGAATAGGTAAAAAGTATGATTACATATTTGGATTTGATGTTGGTGCCTTAACTGGTATTGTGCCTGCTATATTGATAAATAAGTTTTATAACAAACCTGTGACACTTTGGATTCAAGATGTATGGCCTGATAGTGTATATGCGTATGGATTTAAAAAAACAAAATTTTTAGAGTTTTTTCTTAATGGTTTTGTAAAATTTGTTTATAGAAACACTACAAACTTTGCAATATCAGGAAAAGGTTTTCAGGATAAAATTTTACCATATCTTGATGTTCAAAAAACAATTGAATATTTACCAAATTGGGCAGATGAGTTTAATAGAAATCTGGAATCATTTCAATTTAGTGAAGATAAAAAAAATCATTTTACATTTGCTGGTAATGTTGGAAAAGTTCAAAACTTAGATAATATTATTAAATCATTTGGAAGCTTACCTGAAGAATATTTAACAAAAGCACAATTAAATATAATAGGTGATGGATCGGAACTTGATAATTTAAAAAATATAGTTGAAAAGAATAACTATAAAAATATAGTTTTTTTGGGTAGACAGCCAAGAGATGAGATGTATAAGTATTTTAAAGCAAGTGATTTTCTAATTGTCTCCTTAGTTGATAAGCCTATATTCTCATTAACTGTTCCTGCTAAGGTTCAAACTTATATTGCAGTATCTAAGCCTATTTTAGCAATTATAAATGGTGATGCAGCTGATATTATTAAAGAGAATAACTTAGGATATATTGCAAAACCTGTTCATATAGAAGAGATAAAAAATATTTTTATAAAAGCAATAGATGTAAATGAAAATGAGTTGATTGCATTTTCAAAAAACTGTGATAATCTAACAAAAACAATTTTTGATAAAGATAATATCATTAGCAATTTACTTGATTTATTAGTAAGGAGTAGATGAATGAAAATATTATTAACAGGGAGTAGTGGCTTTGTAGGAAAGCACTTTACAAACAAATATAAAGAGCAGTATGAAATAAAATCATTTAGTTTTTTAAAAGATGATGTAAATAATTTAAATTATACTGATGTAGATGTGGTTTTCCACTTATCAGCTTTGGTTCATCAAATGGATGGAGCAAGTGTTAGTGAGTATGAGAGAGTCAATGTAAAGCAGACTTTAGTCTTAGCAAAAAAAGCTAAAGAGAGTGGTGTAAAACAGTTTGTTTTTATGAGTACTGTAAAAGTATATGGTGAAGAGACTGAGGGTGTTTATACAGAAAATAGTATTTGTAATCCAAAAGATGAATATGGGAAAAGTAAATTAAAAGCTGAACTTGAACTTCAAAAACTTCAAGATAAAAATTTTAAAGTAAGCATAGTAAGAACACCTATTGTGTATGGATATGGTGTAAAAGCAAATATAAAAAATCTTATAAACTTAGTAAATAAAGTACCAGTATTACCCTTTGGAAAGATAGATAATAGAAGAAGTATGGTGTATATAGGAAATCTTTGTCATTTAGTTGATGTTGTAATAGAGCAAAAACAATCAGGAATATTTTTAGCTTCAGATGATGCCCCACTTAGTACTAGTAAACTTATAAAGCTAATTTCAAAAAATTTCGATAAAAATGTTTATTTAATAAAAATACCATTTTTTGAAACTTTTTTAAAACTATTTAAACCATCATTTCATAAAAGACTTTATGATAGTTTGGAAGTAGATAATGCACTTACTAAAGAAAAGCTCCATCTAAAAAATCCATATAATGTAGAAGATGGAATATATTTAATGATAAATGGAGAAAAAGTTTGATATATATATTACTTTTAATACTCTCTTTTATACTTACATATCTCATAAAAAATTATTACATAAAAAATGCTTTACTTGAAGAGGTAAATGAAAGAAGTTCACATACTGTTCCTACTCCTCATGGTGGTGGAATAGCTATCACTATCACTTGGTTTATAGGTCTTTTTTATTTATATTTGATAAAACAAATTGACTCTACACTTTTTTATGCCCTTATGGTTGGAGTTTTTATAAGTATTGTAAGCTTTTTTGATGATATATATGAACTTAGTGCTAAGTTAAGAATTTTGGTGCAATCTATTGTTGCTATCTTTGGGTTATCTATTATTAGTGGTTTAGAGAGTATTACTTTTGGATTTATGAGTGTAGAAAATCCAATAGTAACAAATATTTTTGCTTTTTTACTGATAGTGTGGTACATAAACCTTACAAATTTTATAGATGGTATCAATGGTTATGTAGGCAGTGAGTTTGTATTTTTAAGTGTAGCTGGATTATTACTATTTGGAGATTTACATTTTGGAATATTAGCTGCAGCTGTTTTAGGATTTCTTTACTGGAATTGGAATAAGGCAAAAATATTTATGGGGGATGTTGGAAGTACTCTTCTTGGATACAATATAGCTATCTTTACACTTTATTATGCAAATCAAGAAGCTACTAATTTATGGATATGGATAGTTTTATTTGGTGTATTTTGGTTTGATGCTACTTTGACTTTAGTAAGAAGAAAATTAAATGGTGAGAAACTCTCTCAAGCTCATAAAAAAAATGCTTATCAACGCCTTACACAAGCTGGATGGAGTCACTATAAAGTGACAAATTATTCAATTATTGTTAATCTTATTTTATTTTCATTGGTATATTTTGTAAGTAATATTTTTGTAGTATTTCTCATAACTATTATGTTATTATACTCTATTGTAAAATATATAGATAAAAAGAAAGAATTTAAATGATTTTAGACAAACGAATATTAAATTTTCTAGTGATAATAGGACTATCTTTTGTAACTTTTTGGTGGACTTTTTTTATATTTCATTTAGACTTTGATATAACTTTAGTTCTAAGTGTTATTACTTTGCGAAGTTTATCTTCATTTTTTATATTTAAAGACTATTCACTCTCTTGGAGTAAGGCTACTCAGAAAACATTTTTGATTAAAAGTTTTGTTTATATTGTCCCTTTTATTTTGTATGCACCGTATTATCATGGAGAGTTTCGATTTGCTTTTTTAGCAAGTGAGTTATTTCTTTATATATTTTCTATAAATTTTTTAATGTATTTTTATTATTTTCTAATAAATCGAAACAGAACCACAAAAACAAAACAAGTCGTAATCTATGGTGCTGGTAAAGCTGGTGTGAAACTTGATGAAGAGTTTAGAAATAGTGAATATAGGGTAAAATATTTTGTAGATGATGATACTATTTTACAAAGAAGAAGTATAGATGGTATTAAAATTATTTCTAGAGATGAGTTAAAAAACAGTATAGAGAATAGAAAACTTGATTTACTTGTTATTGCAATACCAAGTGCAAAAACAGAGAATATAAATACTATTTATGATGATTTACACACATTTTTTAAAGATGTACAGATACTCCCATCTTTAGAGGATATTCTAAGGGATAAAGATTTTTCACAGCAGTTAAAACATATCTCAGTCGAAGATTTATTAGCACGACACCCAAAAGACTTAGATAAGACAAAAATATCTCAATTTATTTCAAATAAAGTTGTTTTAGTTACAGGAGCTGGAGGAAGTATAGGGAGTGAGATTGTTCGGCAATGTTTATTTTTTAAAGCTTCTAAAATAATATTACTAGACCATAGTGAATTTAATTTGTATCAAATAGAACAAGAGATACAGCAATTAACAACAATAGAAATTATCCCTATTATGCAATCAGTTGTAAACAAAGAAGATTTGGAAAAAACATTTGAAAAATATACTCCAGATATAGTTATACACGCAGCAGCATATAAACATGTGCCATTAGTAGAACATAATATCAAAGAAGCAATAGTTAATAATATAATAGGAACTAAAAATACAATAGATTGTGCTATTAAGCATAATGCGGAAAAATTTTTATTGATTTCAACTGATAAAGCAGTTCGTCCTACAAATGTTATGGGTACTACAAAGCGTATTTGTGAGTTGTATTTACAAAATGTAGATTCAAAAGATACGCAAGTTGTTGCAGTACGATTTGGTAATGTTTTAGGTTCAAGTGGAAGTGTAATACCTAAATTTAGAACTCAAATAGAAGTAGGAGGTCCTATAACAGTAACTCATAAAGATATTACACGATATTTTATGCTTATACCTGAAGCTTGTGAACTTGTCCTTCAAGCAGCTTCAATAGGGAATAGTGGTGAGATATTTATCCTTGATATGGGTAAACCTATTAAAATAGTTGATTTAGCACAAAAAATGATTGAATTAAGTGGTAGAGATAATATAGCTATAGAATATACAGGATTACGACCTGGTGAAAAGCTTTATGAAGAGTTATTAATAGATGATAGTGATGCTCAAACACAATATGAATCAATCACAGTTGCAGGTCGTACAGAGTATGATATAGGAAAATTAAATCATGATATTTTTGAATTAATTAGTATACAAGATAAATTAACTAAATTAAAAGAGATAGTTCCTGAATTTACTCATCAGTTGAATTAGTATTTAAACTATCTGCTTTTTTTCTTAGAAGAGTAGTGAGTCTTTTTGCTTCTAGTAGATGACTCTCTATGTTTAAACTAAGTTCATCTATCTCTTGTAAGATTTTATTTTTGTTATTTTGACTACATGGAGATGTAGTATTAAGTATAGTATTTATCTTCTCTATTAAATTTTTTTCACTTAAAGGTTTTAAAAAGAAATTTTCTATCCCTTTGAGCATTGAAAATTCTTGATTTTCTATATCTGAAGATAAAAATACAAATGGAATAGTGCTATAGTTTTTTTTCTTTAAATCATCATAAAACTCGTATGATTCTATTGTACAAATATCCATATCTGCTATTATTAATTTTATATTTTCTTGTTGTAAAAGTTCATAGGCTCGTTCTTCTGAATGTGCACCAAAAAGATTTACTTCTGTATTTGGTAATAGATCTTCTAGTGCATATTTAATAAAATCTAAAATATAATCATCATCTGAGGTTAAAAAAAGTATATTTATTATCATAAGATATCCATTTAAAAAAATTAGGGTACAACGGTAAGCTGAGTTTTGTAGTTAGCAATAATTTATCTAGTTGATTTTTTACAAAATCAATCGTGCGAAGAGCCAAAAATGTGAAGTTTATACCATCTCTTCTTGCTGCAGGTTGGGTTTACATAGCTGTCAAAATTGCTTGAGACACTGGTGAGCTCTTACCTCGCCGTTTCACCTTTTCCTATTAAAAATAATAGGTAGTTTACTTTCTGTTGCACTGTCCCTTAGGTTGCCCTAGCCATTAGTTAAATGGAACCATACTTCACAGCAGCTCAGACTTTCCTCTTGCAAAATGCAAGCTATTGCTTATTGTACCTTGAGTCTAATTATATCTAAAATAACTTACTTTCTTATGATATCGTAATCAGTAGGTATCTTAAATTCAAATATATTATCTAAGATAGGTTTATTTTGATCTATTTTAGAGAAACTTATAAGAATGTTATTATCAATGTTGTCTTTGTAGCTTATACTTTGAAGTATATCATTTATAACAGTTAGTGTATATTGAGTATTATTAAAAGTAGCAAGATATTCAGATGAAGATATTTTAGTAGAGGTATTTAAAAGTTCTAAGATATTAAACTCTTTATCAAGTTTAGAGATTATTACTTGTTCTAATTCTGGTTCTATGATAGTTACATTATTGTTTTTGATATAAACAAACTTTTGGGTTGGTTCATTGTATTGCCATACTATTTGTAGAGGCTTTTTTATATATATTTTTCCTGTATAAAGTATCTCTTTATTTGAACTATTAATAATTGATTGTTTAAATGAAGCTTCAAAACTATTGATATTTTGAAGGTTATTAGCAAATAATATAGTTGCGAAAAAAAAAGATAGAATTAATGACTTCATAACAAACCTTTGGATAAAATAATAGCTTCAAATTATAGCATATATCGTCTTAAGCGATTTTACTTACAAAACATACAACAAGGAACACTATAAATGTTAAATATCTTTTCAAAAATATTCGGAACTAAAAATGATAAAGAGGTTAAAAAGTATAGAAAAAGGGTAGAACTTATCAATGCTTTAGAGGAATCTTACGCAACACTTACAAATGAAGAATTACAACAAAGATTTAATGAACTAAAAAATGAGGTTCACAATAATACAAAAACCTTAGATGAGGTACTCGTAGATAGTTTTGCAATCACAAGAGAAGCTAGTAAAAGAGTTTTAAACATGAGACACTATGATGTACAGCTTATTGGTGGTATGGTTTTACATGAAGGACGAATAGCTGAGATGAAAACTGGAGAGGGGAAAACTCTTGTTGGTACTTTAGCTGTTGCTTTGAATGCACTTAGTGGAAAAGGGGTACATGTAGTTACTGTAAATGATTATCTTGCAAGTAGAGATGCAAAAGAATTAGAGCCTTTATATAATTTTCTGGGATTTAGTGTAGGTGCTTTAACAGCAGCTATAGGAAGTGAGTCAGAACGACAAGAGCAATACAATGCAGATATCACTTATGGTACAAACAATGAATTTGGATTTGATTTCTTACGAGATAATATGCACTATTCACTTGAAGAGCAAGTACAGAGAAATTATAATTTTGTAATAGTG
>Ga0209345_10002361_pt1 | contig 20946 bp, 23 predicted proteins | sample Cruoilmetagenom7_FD_187294 | JGI IMG/M metagenome (GOLD analysis project Ga0209345, IMG submission 187294) | Oil polluted marine microbial communities from Coal Oil Point, Santa Barbara, California, USA - Sample 7 (SPAdes) (version 2) | ecosystem: Environmental > Aquatic > Marine > Oil seeps ... | reverse complement strand
AGACAAATTTTACTTGAAAATCCTTCAACATATTTTGAATTTACCGAATCAACTTACTCGGAAGCAGAGTTTTTGAATTTACTGTCACAAAAAACCGGTGCCGGGATAGTGCTTGACGTGAATAATGTTTATATTTCCGGGCTAAATAATGGCTGGTCAGCAGAGCAATATATTGCTGATATTAATCCTGGTATAGTGCATGAGATACATGTTTCAGGACACTCTGTGAAAAAAATATCAGATAATGAATCATTATATATCGACTCGCATGATTCGCGTGTTTGCGATGCAGTGTGGTTGCTTTATCAGCAGGCATTATCGAAATTCGGTAAGCTGCCCACTTTAGTTGAATGGGATGTTAGCATACCAGAGTTAGAGATTCTGCTCCAGGAAGCGCAGAAAGCTGAGTCTTATATTAATAGCTTCCAAGAGGTAATGCATGCATAATTTGGCAAGTATTCAGGAAAAATTAAAAAATGCTATTTTTGGAGCAAAAGAATCTCTTGATTTTATCAAGCCCAACGGTGTTATTACCGCAAATGATCGCATTATGGTTCACCGTGATACCGTACTTGAAAATTTTGTGACTAGCCTGAAAATTACCTACCCGGGAATTTGGCAACTAATTGGTGAGAATTGTGCAAGAGGTGCTGCATTAGCCTATAGTCATAATTATGACAATTTAACCAATAGATCAGCAATGGGGAATTTCGGAGAGAACTTCCCTGAGTTTTTGGGAAACTTTCCTTCAACAAAGCATTTACAATATTTACCGGATTACGCAAGGCTCGAATTATTAAAATCCAGAAGCTATGCAGCACCAAGGCAATCAGCAATCAATTTAGAAGAATTACAATCTTTTTTTGATGCAGACATAGAATCCTGTAAATTGCTGCTTAATTCTTCAATTTTCTTTTTAAAGTCAATATTCCCGTTAATGAATATTCAGGAGCTGCTGGATAACTCAGATTCAGATGAACTTTATCTGAACAAAACTGAGTGTTTTGTAATGATATGCAGAGTTCAAAATAAGATAGAAACCCTGTATATGGAAGAAAAACAATGGAAGTTTTTTCAAACTATTAATGCAGATAGCACTATTGGCGAAGCTATGGAGGTTTTTACAGAAAATGAGACGGAAGAGGCAATGTCTACAGTAACTCATCTAATGCTGGATAAACAAATGATAACTAAAATGAGGTAAATATTATGATTCAACGGATACACAATAGTGCTATCGGTAAAATTTATTTTGCTGCAACCAAATTCGCTCATCATCACCTATTTCCATTACTCGTACTGTTCATTAGAATTTGGATGGCGCGAATTTTCTGGTATTCCGGGTTAACAAAAATCGCTAGCTGGCAGTCCACCATATATTTATTCAAATATGAATATGCAGTTCCTGTAATACCACCTGAACTGGCGGCAATCCTTGCAACTGCAACTGAACTATCAGCACCAGTTCTGTTGATTTCGGGTTTTATGACAAGACTGGCTGCTATTCCGATGCTGTGTATGACTGCAGTAATTCAGTTCACCTATCTTGATCTGAATGAGCATTTATATTGGGCTGTATTGCTTGGAACAATCATTCTATATGGACCTGGAAAATATTCTCTTGATCGTTTGCTTTGTGGTAAGCACAAACATTAAACAAGTCGTAAAACCTGGTCATCTTCTCAATTATTACCCACAATAACTTGTGAATGATAAATTTGGGGGTTACCTACGCCATTCTATCTGCCTGTTTGCTGTATGATAAGCTTACAGGCACTTGATTTAACCAAAATTACTCGCATAGCTCTTTTTAGGAAGTTTTGGTTCTTTAAGTTTAATCACTTCGTACGAATAGTGCTTCTTTTCTGCAAAAGCAGTTGCTGCTTCTAATGTTGGGAAAGAAAGCTTTACTTCATTGGCCATATCGCCTGAGGATGTCCTGCCCATAAGAGGTTCTTTAAATCTGCTATCTGGTTTTTTAACAAATTCCAGTAACCAACTATCCTCACTATCGGCCGATTGCATAGCAGATCTTGCCGGCTTGGAAATTCTAACTTGCATATCAGAAACAAATATTGTTTAATTAGGTCAAAAAATATTCTACCCTATGACACAGTCTAAATCTATTGAAAAAATGAGTTTTGAACAGGCACTTGCTGAACTCGAAGAAATTGTAAGGAAAATTGATACAGGCCAGGAAAATCTTGCTGATGCTGTTGAGAGTTTTGAACGTGGAGTGCTTTTGAAAAAACATTGCGAATCCATGCTAAAAGCTGCCAAGCTTAAAATTGAAAAAATCACTAACACAAATGGCGAAATTAGCACGTCTGAGGTTGAGCTTTAGTGTTTCTGGCAAAGTTTCTAAAGATCAAATTATTCATTATTATTTCAATTGTTGTTCTGGTAATAAGTGCGGTTAATATCCTGGGAGGGTATTTATTCCTACCAGGGCATTTGGATGAAGAAAAAATCATTATTATCAAGCCACATCTTTCGATTCATAAAATCGGCGTACTTCTTGAGCAAGAAGGAGTAATAAAGCATAGGCCGTTATTTGAAGCCATAAGCCAACTATATTCTTACTATAGTCCTTTAAAAAGTGGTGAATATAAGTTCACTACAGGTATCACGCCATATCAGGTAATTCGAAAACTTGCCAGTGGGATATCCATTGTCCATTATCTTTTTATACCGGAAGGATCTATAGTCAGTGAGATCATTGAGAAAGTCGACTCAGAAGAAAGACTGGTGGGGAAAATCAATGGCACTATTCCAGAAGGTTATCTAATGCCATCGACATACTTCTATAGTTACGGCGATCAGCGTGAGAAAATTATTGATGTAATGCGTAAACAAATGTCACGCACCTTGGACGAAGTCATGTCCAAACTATCACCAAATTCTCCGCTAAAAACTAGAAAAGATGTACTGATTATGGCCTCTATAGTAGAAAAAGAAGCAGGTCACGACAACGAACGTGCAAAGATCGCAGCGGTATTTCTCAATCGTTTGAATAAAGGAATGAAATTACAGGCAGACCCCACTACTGCTTATGCTTTAACGAGAGGTAAATATAAACTGGAACGTTTGCTAAACCGTAAAGACCTAAAAATTAAATCTCCATATAATACCTACCATGTATACGGGCTGCCAGCAGGTCCAATTGCCTGCCCTGGACGTGCATCTCTGGAGGCAGTTGTTGCTCCTGCTAAAACAGATGCATTATATTTCGTAGTCAATGGACAAGGAGGACACAATTTCTCAAATACTCTCAAAGAGCATAATAATCATGTTCAAAAGTTCAAGGCCAGGGTTAGGACACAAAAAATAATTAAGAAGATTTAATAGTCTTTCTCTTTAGCCAAGGATTGAAGTTTTAACGTAAAATAAAATCAACCTCATTGCCCATCATGATATCAATATTATCTGCCGATGGCGGTACTGGCATAAATTCAGTTTTAACCTGTAGGAACTGGTTTGGAGATATGATGTTTGTATGATAATCAGTTAGCGATTTTAGAACTCTATTATTTTTATCAAACAACCTGACTCTCACAAGCGGCATTTTTACGTCCTTTAAAGAAGTATTATGCACTTTATAGCTGACCGTAATTTTTTCAATGTCTTGCTGTTTTACAATTTGGACATCTTTAATACTTAAATTATCGCTATTAAGTAGTGATTCAAACCCGAGATTATCAGGAAACAGCATTACAAGCATAAAGATAATCAACCCTATCATCACAACAGGCATCATATATAGATATGGCGGTATTTTCATAGGAAGTAGTGCCGGTAAATTCACCCCATTGCCAAGTGTTGTGGAAACAACAGGTGCTGTTAGTGCCGGCTCGATGCGTACATCCTCATCCAGTTTTTTGTACCAGATATGAGAACATTTAGAGCATTTAACTTTTCTACCGTCTTTTCCAATCTGTTCTGGTGTGACCACAAATTTTGTATTACATTCCGGGCAAGCAATATACATTGTTGATTATTATCCTAAATTCTCTTATCCTACACTCACATTAAAATATAGCTATTTATGGCTATATTCAACTCATTTATGCATGAATCTACCATGGAAAAATATATTACAGCAATTGAAGAATTTTGGCAAATAAGAGATTCACTTAACCAAAACTCTGATAATTTCAATGAAGTAAAACAGCTTGTCGATCAGGTTATAGCCAAGCTTGGAGATGGAGAAATATCTGTATGTCAGAAAATACAGGACTCTTGGCAAGTAAATGAGTGGATAAAGAAAGCAGTCTTACTGGGTTTTAAAACTTCGCAGATGAAAATCTATGACGGAAACTGTATGCAATGGTATGACAAAATAGATCCTAAATTTACCCGGAACGATGAAGAAAAATTACGACAAGCAGGAATACGCCTAGTACCTGGTGCATTCGTCAGGCAAGGAGCATATCTTGGTAAGAATGTCGTAATTATGCCGTCTTTTATCAATATTGGAGCGCATATAGGCGATGGAACGCTGGTTGATAGCTGGGCCACTATCGGCTCCTGTGCATATATTGGAAAAAATTGCCACATATCTGGCGGCGCAGGCATAGGTGGGGTATTAGAACCATTACAAGCTGCGCCAGTAATTATTGAAGATAATTGCTTCATTGGAGCAAGATCAGAAATTGTAGAAGGGGTAATCATTGAGGAAGGCGCAGTCATTAGTATGGGTGTCTTCATTGGAGCTTCCACCAAAATAGTTGACCGCTACACAGGTAATATCACTTATGGCAAAGTACCTGCTTATTCAGTAGTAGTACCTGGCTGCCTGCCTGCTGAAAAGCCCGGTCTTCCAAGTCTTTATTGCGCTGTGATTATAAAACAGGTGGACCAGAAAACACGTCAGAAGACCAGTATCAACGAGCTATTGCGAGAATAAGTTTACGGGTACTTATACTCATTGGAGCATAATTTCTTCATATTAATTTCTGGTAATCAGGCACAATTCGGTATTGAATAAACAAAATTTTGCAAGGATACTGGGTATAAGTTACAGGTTCGCATAACTTAACTCCTTTGGCAAATAATATCCTATTGCAAAGGATTCTTATCTGGCCTTCGAACTCCCGATTTCCTGTGCAACAGCCTTTGGTGACATTTTAACAATCTGGTGTTGATTTACACCGGAATCCAGTTTAGTTTTTGTCGCTTTAACTGTAGTAACAACTACCGGATCAACCGGTTTTCCAGTAATTGCATTTACTTGGCCTCTAGCTTTTATAACTCTTGTAAGCTCATCTTTCAGAGTCAAAGGTTGCTCTGGCTTGGGAGCAAGATTTCTTTTGCTAACCAGTTTTAGAGTTTTCTTTGTGTCTATGAGTTCCTGCTCAAAGCTTTTAGGCTGCTCTGGTTTGGGAGCTAATTCCCTATCATCAACTGGCTTGAGTTTTTCCTTCTGTGCTTGCAGTTGCTTCTCCATATCACTGGAAGATAATGGCGTATTTACTACTGGTTTGACAGGTTTTGCTTTTTGTGCTTGCAGTTGTTGTTCTCCAGATTGCTCAGGAACAACCACCCTATCCTGTGCTTGCTTTTCGGGCATTTCAACCGTCTGTGAGATATCGACATTCATACCCTGATTTTTAGCAACTTCCTGCATCATTTCATGATACTTACCTTGCGTTACCGGCAAAGTGAAAACCTTACCATCCCTTTCTATATATCCAATGGCATCATCACCCTTGCCCATAAATTTTACAGGTACCGGCGAACTTACTTCAGTCAGTTTACCGGAATCATCATAGTGAGCAGTGAAATATACCGCATCTCTTTCGGGCATATTACGACCATTCTCATCTTTTAGAGCCATCGAGACATGCATTGGCCCATTGCCCGTTGCCAATTCTTTTGGAAAATCAATTTGTCTATAGTTTTTGACCTCGATCGTTTTTCCATTATCCAAGGCTAACTTTGTTGGTGCAGTATCGATGGTGGTTTCTTTGAGCGTACAAACGGATTCTCCTGCATCATTGGTAATTTCCGTGGTACGGATTTTATTTGCTCCAAGCTGCCCCCAATCTACATTACGGAAACTATCCTGGAATTTACTATGTACGGCTTTATATCCAGCTGATTCAATCTTATGCATCTGAGACTGCATCTCAGGATTTTGCATCACCTGGGCTACAGCTTCCCTACCTTTTTCGCTAGCAAGATATGAACGTAGAGCTGTAAGGTTTTGTTTCTGAAAAGCTTCTTTTGCAGAGCCTTCTTCCATATTCCTAGCAATTTCCTGCTGCAATAATAATTGTTGAGTTGTAATAACTTCATCACGAATTGCCTGGGTAATTGGATCTACTACATCACTAACTGTAACGGATAATTTAGGGTCATTCTCAGGGCCAAAAATTACACTATCTTTAGCTGTTTCTACATTTTGAGTTAAGCTTTGTGGCTCAATTTGTAATGTGGGTTTGTTTGTTAATTCTAAAGTTTTACTCTCAGGATTTAATTCCTGAATAGACGGGATTTTGTCTTCTAGGCTTCCATCTAGAGAGGTTTTAACGGGGGAAAAATGTTGTTGCAATATTTTTTGTGTAGAACCCGGGCGAAAGTTTTCTAACAGTTCTACCAATTCACTAGCATGTTCACCTAATTCAGGGTTGTCTGAAATAAGTCTATTCACATCTGAAGTAATTAATTTTGTTATGATATCTTTTTTTCTTTCATTTTTTACTCCTTGCAAAGCATTAATTCTATGCAATACTTCACTCACTTTTGTTCTGTCAGTAGGGCTAAGTTCAGTCTCTGCATTATCAAATATCTTTATAATTTGCTCTAACGCACCTTGTTTTGTAATTAATTCAGTAAGTTCTGAGTCCGATTTTTGTCCAACTTTTGGCTGTTCTCCGTTCTTTGCCATAATATCCACATATCAATAAAATATATTACTATTGATGGTATTAAGTTTTGTATGGCAATTCAACTATTGTTTGCAAAAGTAATTATAAGTTAGCATCTTTGATAAAAACTTTTCTCCAAGTGTTGCCGGTTATCTCGATATTGATATGAATAGTATCTTCAGGAAGTATTGCATCTATAAGCTCGGGCCATTCAATAAGGCATATATGGCCGGACAAAGCTTCTTCAATTCCAAGCTCATAAACTTCAGAAGAATGTTTCAATCTGTATAAATCAAAATGATAAATCGAACAATTTTTATACTCATAAGTTTGCAGCAAATTGAAAGTAGGGCTTGTCACATTTGTTTGCCTGCCACATAAATTTTTGATGATTTCACGGCACAAGAAGGTTTTACCCGAACCTAAATCGCCGCTAAAGGCAAGGATATCATCGGGCTTAAGCTCATTGGCCAATTGCTGTGCCAATTGTTTGGAGTCCTGCTCATTTTTTAAAGTAAATTCTTGTGTTGCATCAGGCATAATTTAGACAATATTAGTAACAAAACTTGGCATTACGCCTATTTCTTTAGCGCGCACGTAGAGTGCGGATAATTTATCATCCATGGATTTGTGCATATTGTGAAAAGGCACAGAGTTTCCAGACAGCACTAACGCCGAATGAATACCTGCATTATTGGCACCCATAATATCTGTCTCAAATGTGTCGCCTACCATCAATATACGGTCTTTTTTTATGCCTTTCTTTTTCTGTAGCACAGAATCATAAACAACACTTTTCGGTTTGCCTGTATATATAACTTTACCGCCAAATTTCTCTATGATTTCAGCAAAGTGACCCGCACAATAACGTAGTGCTCCATGCTTTGGAATTGTTGTATCGGGGTTCGAGCAGATTGTCAGCAAATCACGATTTTGCGCAACTTGTTCTAGCAGCTGGTCAAACTCATGAATATCCTCATGATCATCACGATATAGGCTAAGTAGTAATATATCGGCTACTGCCAGATTGTCTGTTAGCTCATGCTCGAATTCTGTTAGTATATCTTTATTACGATCCTCACCAAGATGGTAAATTACTGGTACCTTGCCACCAAGAGATATACGGTGTTCCTGGATCATCTGACGCGCTATATCTCCGGAAGTAACAACCATCTCCTCGACAACCTGCAACATCCCCCAATTTCGTAAATTCTCCGCAACTTTAAATGCAGGTCTTGGAGCGTTGGTTAAAAACATGACATCTGTTTTCATCATCATTCGATTTATTGCAGCTACAACACCCGGATAAGTCTTGCCACCCTCAACAATGACTCCCCAAAGATCAAATAGAACCAGATCATATTCATCAATGGCTACGTCCAGTTGTTTAAAGGTAAGCTGTGTCATAAATCTCTCCAGTAGTTCAGGCTAAGTTTTGCTTTAAAAAATTATGCTTGTGTTGTATGATGATTGCATTATTTTTTATCACGTTAGGGATGTCCATGTCAAATATAGCAGAACAAGTGAAAGTCGAAGAATATGCGGCTGATTCTATCAAGGTATTAAAAGGCTTGGAAGCTGTCCGTAAAAGGCCTGGTATGTATATCGGAGATACTGATGATGGCTCTGGTCTGCATCACATGGTGTATGAGGTAGTTGATAATGCAATTGATGAAGCCTTGGCTGGGCATTGTGATCTGGTTCGAATCATCATTAACAAAAACGGTTCTGTAACTGTGAATGATAATGGCCGCGGTATACCGGTAGATATTCATGAAGGTGAAGGTATATCGGCAGCTGAGGTTATTATGACACAGCTACATGCCGGCGGTAAGTTTGATCAAAATTCATATAAAGTATCCGGTGGCCTGCACGGCGTTGGTGTCTCGGTAGTTAATGCTCTTTCTGACTGGCTGGAGCTGCGTATTTGGCGAAATCGGAAAGAATATTTAATTAGATTTAAAGGTGGTGAAACTGAATTTCCGTTGCGCATGGAAAATGAAAATAGCGACAGGAAAGGAACGGAAGTTACTTTCATGCCATCTGCAAAGATTTTTAAAATCATGGAGTTTGATTTTAGCATCCTTGAGCACAGGCTACGTGAATTAGCATTCCTGAATTCCGGTGTACACATCCTTCTAACCGATGACCGATACGAAGAAAAGAAAGAGATAGAATTTTGCTATAATGGTGGTGTGCAAGCTTACGTTGAATATATTAATCGTAGCAAAGCTTCTCTTCATCCATGTATTTCCCTACATGCCGGAGATAAGGACAAGGGAATTACATTGGAATTTGCAATGCAATGGAATGATTCCTATCACGAAAATATTCTATGTTTTACAAATAATATCAGACAACGTGATGGTGGGACACACCTGTCAGCTTTTAAAACAGCTCTAACCCGGGTAATTAATTCTTATGCAGACAAAAGCGGCATGAGCAAAAAAATGAAAGTTTCCCTGTCTGGTGATGATGCAAGAGAGGGTCTTGCATGTGTGTTATCTGTAAAAATTCCGGATCCAAAATTCTCCTCACAAACTAAAGATAAGTTGGTATCTTCAGAAGTACGTCCAGTTGTTGAGTCCGCAGTATATGCCAAACTTCTTGAGTGGTTCGAAGAGCATCCAAGTGAAGCTAAATTGATCGTGGGTAAAGTTGTTGAAGCTGCAAGCGCACGTGAGGCTGCAAAAAAAGCTAGGGAATTAACCAGACGTAAATCTGCTTTAGAGATTTCAAACCTGCCAGGAAAGCTTGCTGATTGCCAGGAAAAAGACCCGGCATTATCTGAGTTATTCATTGTGGAGGGAGACTCTGCGGGCGGCACAGCCAAGCAGGGACGTGATCGTAAAACACAAGCTATCTTGCCATTACGTGGTAAAATTTTGAACGTGGAGAGAGCACGCTTCGATAAAATGCTGGGTTCTGAACAGGTTGGCACTCTGATTACCGCACTTGGAGCCGGTATTGGACAAGATTTTAATGCTGAAAAAATAAGGTATCATAAAATCGTTATAATGACTGATGCGGACGTTGATGGTTCGCACATTAGAACCCTGCTGCTAACTTTCTTCTATCGCCACATGCAACCTCTTATTGACAAAGGATATTTGTATATTGCGCAACCACCTCTTTATAAAATCAAACGCGGTAGCACAGAAATATATCTGAAGAACGAGCAAGCTCTGCAGGAATACCTGATTAACGGCGCACTAAGCGATAGTTCAATTCAACTGGCAAATGGAGAGGAGCTTTCTGGAACCGCTCTAAAAGATGTTATTGGTCAGATCACCAAATTTGTGGATACTCTAACATCGCTTGCCAAGAAGTTTGATCCGGAAATTGCCGAGTGCCTGGCAATAAATAGTTTATTGCAAAGCGGAGCATTTGCACCTACTAAAAAAGATGAACTAAGTGCTGCATTATCTGCACTTAATTTAGGTGCAGCAGAACCGGATAAAACTGACTGGGAAGTAAATGCTGACGAAAAATCAATTGAATTTTTCCGCTTTGTACGTGGGGTTAGGAACAGCAAAGTCATTTACCTGGAACAAGTTGAATCTCCCGAGTTTGTTGCCCTTGGTAAGCTGGGACAATCATTAGAAAGAGTTTTCATTGGAAAATGCATCCTGAATGTCAAAAATCAGATGTACGAAGTGAATCATCCAAGTAAAATGCTGCAATTAATCATCGAGAGCGGCAAAAAAGGCCTAGCTGTACAGCGCTTTAAGGGTTTGGGAGAGATGAATGCAGAGCAACTATGGGAAACAACGCTTGACCATGAAAGACGCACGTTACTACAAGTCAAAGTTGGTGATGTTGACGATACGGAAGAAATTATTTCAACCCTGATGGGTAGTGTAGTTGAACCTCGTAGAGATTTTATTAACGCTAATGCTTTGAATGTTGCAAACCTGGATGTATAGTACATACACGAAGAGAGATGGGAAATTTTCTATGTTAAAGCCCTGGCCCATTTCTCGATTAGTTTGGTAAGATATGATGAATATCCCAGTTTTTTATAGGGTTCATCAGTAGCGATATATTTTATCAGGGGTACATTGTTATCTGGCAGATACATCTCTGCTATTGATACGATTTCTGTACCTTTATATAAAACGAAATGATAATAGTTGGGTTGAGAAAAATTTTGATGATTCGAATCATATACTTTGCCAAACGGTTCAAATATCTGCTCCCGGCAAATACGCTTATATGATTCCCATTCGAAATGGTGCGAGCAAAACCTGAAGCTAAGCCCATCATACCCGGCCTGCATTAGTATGTTTCGAATAAACTCGGCTTTACCCAAATTATAGCCGGTTAATTGATATTCGTTTTTTTCATGTGATTCTTTTTTCTCAAGTAACCTTTGCTTTAAAGAACTATATTCATCACGTGCTGCTGCAAAGTTTCTCAAATAATCTCTGAATAAAAGATTGAGTTCAATGTCTGGATTACCCTCCTGATAAAGGTGGAGATTGATGTTGAATGGCTGTTTTTTTCTAAAGAAATGTCGAAGTGGAATATTAAATTCACCTCTATATTCATAACCCAACTTTGCAAGAGGGACATGAGCATTACTCTGAACCTTTACAACCGCAATAATATCTATCTTTGGTTTTGCATATAAATGCGGAATGGATGTAGACCCTACATGATGAACAGCGATACAATTATCAGCAAGCTCTTTGGCAAGTACATCCTGTTCTTCTTGAAACCAGAAAGGCCAAAGCCGATTATACGGAACAATTTCGATAATTTTCATCATAACATCTTATATGACTTGAAGTTTGGGTAGCACAATTCAAGTTCACTACCCAAGCCAAATATGTTTTGATTATACCGCTAAAGCAACTACTTCATTTTCAGCAAGTCTTACATTATATTCCTTGCCAAGACCTCTAACGGCAAATATCCATAATATCACCACAACAAAGAAGATGGCTGCAAAGAATGGAGTCGCTTCAGAAAACGTATATGCAGGCATCACAATAAAGAAAGTAGATTGAATGATACCACCGCCTGACTTGCCAAACCTTCCGCCGATAACGTCTACAGCAGCTTTACCTTTGGTTTTCATTTCATCGTCAAGAGGAATATAAGACATTTCTTTTGTTGAATCAAAGAGAGAATATTTGGTAGCTTTACTTAAAACATTCTGAGCCATACCGACCATAACAACCATCGCAAGTGGACCTGTTCCTAAGAATGCAGCAATCTGCAAACCCATACTATCATCAAATATGATGAATGAGAAGAAAGCAAGACCGGTACATAAAATCATAACAGGCGTGAATGTAGCTGCTGTTGACCAGGAAACTCTACGTAAAATATTACTTCCAATCAGCATAAAGAAAATGGCAGCAAAACCTTGATAGGCCTGGAACGTACCCATGTAGGAAGTATAAGCTTCAACAGTTGGATGCAATTCTTTGATTTTTGATTTCCAAATACCTTCAACCAGGTTTATGGAAATGCCATAACAGAGTACCAACATTACTACCAGACCAAGATATCTAGAAGTAAAGATCATCTTAAAGCTATCACCAAGACTTAATTTCGCCTTTTTCTTCTTTTTAGATCCGACTGCTCCTGCATCATACAGTCTTGGATCGGTAAGAACATTGTGATTCATCCAATAATACAAGAATAATATGAATACTCCGCTTATCATAGTTATACATAAAACCGGGATCAGCTTTACTTCCTCTGCAACAATGTGCGTATCTTCACTCAGTAAGAAATAAAAAGTTACAGCTACAAGCGGTAGCGCAACATTACCAAGTAGTCCAAACATAGAATAAAAACGCTTTGCTTCACCAGTCCTGGTGATTTGGTTAGCAAACTGCCAGAATAGCAGTGTAAGCATCATGCTACCCCACATTTCAGCCATTGTATAAAATGACGCATAGCTCCAATTTCCACCAATTTTGATAAACCATTGCAAGTTTGGATACTCATCCACCAATGCATTAATTGTACTGGCTGCAGGGTGGAACATTTCAGGATTTGGGTATAGCACAAAAGTAAAAAATGTAAAATACGCTATAAAGAAAGATGTTACGGTGTAGAAGACTTTTTGCTGGCTCATCACATTGCATAATTTAGCATAAATTATCATCATAATTACAGCCGACGGCAATACAATATAAGTCTTAAGGAAGCTAATTGCCTCAGGACCAATATGCGTTACAACCAGACCATCCTTAACAGACCTGAGAGTTGCATAATTAAACAGAATGCAAGCCATCATTAAAGCCATTGGAATGAATTTCTTATTTTCATGCCATTCGATTGGCCAAAATATTCTTCTTAGTTCTGATAGAAAGTCAGTCTTTTCCATTATTAAATCGCATTTTAGTTAAAGATCAAATTATGCCGGTATCATATATAAACTTCCCCCAAAAGTCAATAATTTTGGTTAACTTTCTTTTACTTTGAGTGTTAAAGTTACCCACTTCTCCTGATATAATGAATTTTCAACTACAAACCCTGCTAACTGATACGCATCGATAATCTCATTTTCTTGATAATCCAGAAAGCCGGATAATATCACTCTGGTTTCCGGATGCGAGAGATTCTTAAAAATTTGCGCCAATGATATTAACGGTTTTGCCAGTATATTACTGACAATAAGATCAAATTTTTGTTTCCAGAAGCTGGGAATATTTAGATTATTTTCCGTATTTTGATAAAACTGAATTTTTGAATTATTATAACTCAGATTGTCCTTTGCAATTTTTACTGAGACTTCATCGATATCACAAGCCAGGATATTTGCCTTAAGCCATATTTTTTCAGCAGTAAAACCGAGTATCCCGCTGCCGGTACCAACATCGAAGATATTTTTGAAGTTAAACTTCTCAAGTAACTTCATAGCTTCTATGCATAATGATGTTGTAGCATGATCACCAGTGCCAAACGCTCTTGAGGCTTCGATAAAAATAGGAATTTTATCTTTAGGGTATGTTGTTTTTTGTACACTTGAAGTAATTATGAATCTACCTATTTCAATGGGTTTTAGCTGTTTTTGATATTCAGTCACCCAATCCTTGTCTTCTATAAGTTCTGCTGTAATTTTCGAGGCAAGTAAAGCTCCATTCTCATTAGCATAGATGGTTAGTTCATCTCGCAGACTCTTTAAATCAGGCTTAAATGCCAGATATACTTCAAAACTCCATAGATCGTTATCTTGTGGATCAATTGTCACAGACTCCACTTCACAGATACTGATTCCCGGGGTATCTTCCGGGAAAAAATTCTCAAAAAGCTCTATAGATTTGTGGTTTGTAATAAAGCGAATCTTATGCGTAACTTTTGGTTGACTAAATGGGTTGTTCACTGTTTATAATAAGATTAATTTTGATACTAGATGGTATATCAATTAGTTGGGCTTTGTTCAATAGATTTAAGTTAGCGAGAGTTGTATGAATAAGATAAGAAATGTCACAGCATGTTTGTTGTTAATTTTATTTGCAAGTGCTGCTACAGCAGCAGAAAAGAAAAACACAAAACCAAAGGCGCAGCTGCGGGGACCGGCTGAGTTTCAAAAGGTAATAGATGACTACAAAGCCTATATTGCCACAATTCCTCCAGAAATTAGGGATGAGGTAATAGAGTTTAGAAAAGGAATAGCCAGGCTGAATAAAGAAAAAAAATTGCTATATAGAAAATTATCTCAGGCTAGTCAGAACTATTTAAAGAAAGAGCAGCAATATAAAAAGAAACTACCTTTAAATCGTAAAAGCCTGATTAATATTGATGATCCAAAGAAAAACATACAAAAGTCAGATGCTAAAAAGAAGTAATCTAACGCTTTGATGTAATATATACAGATATTGGGGAAGCGAATATTTCATCTTCCCAATCGATATCGTCACTTTCTAGCCCCAATGGCCGATGTATTTCAAGTAACTTAAGACCTGCATTATCCATAACTCTTATATAATCTTCCTGCGGCCAATAATAATCTTCAATAGAAAACCCTTTATCAAGAAATTCTACCCGTACCTTTTGTCCCCTTTTTAAATTTTTATTTTGTGGAAAATTAGTATTTATTTTTTTCCAGTTATGTTTATACAAATTTTCACTACACAAAATAGCTATAAAAACCCCTTTGTTTTTCAGGACGCGTGATATCTCATTTAATACCTCCTGTATTTGCTCAAGGGAACTCATCTCTAGCAATACAAAGCTGGCAAAAACAAGATCGTATGTATTGTCTTCATAAGGAATTTTAGCATGTGAGATATTTACATACTCTCCGTTTGGATCGTTTTTTTTAGCAATTGCCACCATCTCTGCGTTTATATCAACTCCGCAGGTTTTTAGCCCCTGAGATTTCAGAAATAATGTGGACTCTCCAACTCCACAACCGAAATCCAGAGCATTGTTGCCTACGTGATATTTATTAAATAATTTAGGCAAATCTCTAAATGCCAAGTCCTTAGGTGTGGTCTTTGAACTCTCAATAGAATATAGCTTAGCATATTTTTCAGGTTCAGTTTTATTATCAATTAATGTCATAATGAATGATTAAATTTATTTCAACTTCTCGCTGAGAGTAGCATAATTTATAAAAAAGGCACTTCAATTATATAGAAAATAGCTAGTCTGAATTTAATAAATCCTCAAGGGCTTGCTCACAGACACCATATTTTTTCCAGGAACAACCCTGGCAAGCTCGGTGAAATTTCTCTATATTCATGTGTTTCTTGATATTGGCTTTAGCCTGCCGCCAGCTCATAATTTCACCCAGCTTTAGCTTTAGTGTTTTGCTATGCGCGACATCTAATTTAGTAATCTTATCTTGCGTTTTACAAACGATTTCATCAATTTTATTTGGACACGAAGTGCAAACATCATCCATGTATTCAACCACTTCAATGCGAGCATCTTCATTTGCAATTAGTGTCTGAACAATTTTTTTGTAGTTTCTAACAAAACCCGCCGAGTACCCTTTACCACGAAAGCCAAGTGTACACATAAAATGATGCGGCCTGAATTTAATTACTTCTTCCACGGCTTACGTTTCTTAAGTAAATTCACTGATGCACCGGTAAATATTGCCTTGACAATTCCTGGAATTATAAATGGATATAGACCAAGCTCAAGAGCTTTATCAGCGCCAACAAATAAAGCAAGTTGTGGCAATCCCACTATAAAGAGACAAGAAGAACCTATAGCGCTGTATATTATTAGCTTTAACCAGCTATCTTCACCAAATTTCTCCCGCAATGTAGCTACCACATACACACATAAAATCATGCCGAATATATAGCCGCCTGACGTTCCCATTAATACCGTTAGCCCTGCCCTGAATCCTGAAAATACAGGAACACCTATAGCTCCAAGAATTACAAAGCCGCTGATTGATTGCATGGCTTCTTTCTTTTCATAGCAAAGAGCCAGAAGTAATACGCCAACACTGTATAAAGCGATCGGCACAGGTTCCAGCGGAATTCGCACTTGCGCACAAAGGAAGACGAGCAAAATGCCAAGTGCCACTCTTGATATTTTATAACTAATGATAGATTGAATTTTATTAGATAATGTTTTCATAAGATAACTCCACACATAACTTGCAAATTATTTCTGGGAGTCTAGTTGCAACCTGATTTTTAGTCAAGTTCTCTCTGCAAAGCCTGCTTTAGTTGACATATAATTATTATGTCTTATTCTAGGATAATCCAAATTGCGAATAAGAGGCCTATCTTCAGCAACAACTTAAGCAACCTGATAATTTCTGATCTAAGACTGTGGGTACATCTGGGATGCTCCATACAGGAAAGACATCATGCCCAATGTGTTTCTTTCGATATATGCATTACCTTTTCTAAAAATCCAAAAGCAACTGTAAGCGATGATTTAAACGATGGTTTCTGCTACGCAAAAGCTACTGATTTAATTAAAGAAGCTGCAGGAAGTAAAAGCTACAACATGATTGAACATCTTGCGGCTTATGTGCATAATATTTTAAATACCAGCCTTGAGCAAAAAGGCTTTAGCGATGCATCTTTAGCAGTCACTGTAGTCAAATTATCTCCGCCGGTACCCGATATTCACGGCGGCGTATCTTTCACTTATTACGGATAAATCCAGGAGGATTTGATGATTTATATAAGTCTTGGATCAAATCTGGGTAATAGACTTTCCAATTTGCGAAAAGCGGTTGAATTGTTAAAGAACGATATCCTGCAACATACTTATGAATCGATAATTATTGAAACAAAAGCTCTACTAAAAGATGGTGCTCCAGCTAAGTGGAATAAACCCTATTTAAACATGATCATTGCTGGAAATACTAAATTATCGCCAGAAGCTTTACTTACAAGTCTAAAAAGAATAGAGCAACAATTAGGCAGAGACTCAAACTCTGAAAAATGGGCTCCTCGGATAATTGATTTAGACATTATAATTTATAATGATCAAAATATTTCCAGTCCCGACTTAAAAACACCTCACCCTGAGCTATTAAACAGAGATTTCCTTATACATTTACTTGGCCTGATGCCAGAGAATTATATGCCCAAACTGCAAGTAAACGGCAAATCTGTCAGAGCTGATGAATATGCCCATGAGCAGGTTGATTGCGTTGATCTATTTTCAAATGCATTTGTACTTGAACCGCAAATTGTTGGAGTTTTGAATATCACGCAAGATTCTTTTTCAGATGGCGGTAATAATTTTGAACCTGAAATAGCCATAAAAAATGCCTATAAGATGGTCAGGGATGGAGCAGAAATAATTGATATCGGTGCTCAATCGACAAGACCAGGCGACATAGAAATTATCGGGCCAGAAAAGGAATATGAACATTTAACACCTGTATTAGATGGTCTCAAAAGTATAAACGCAAAAATAAGTATAGATAGCTATCACCCTGAACTGATAAGGAAAATTCTCAAAAATTACCAAATCGACTGGATTAATGATGTAACCGGTAATTTGGATGTTGATATTTTAAAAGAAATAGCCTCATCTGGTGCTAAAATACTCACCATGCATTCACTTTCAGTACCGCCAGGCAAGGATAAAATATTACCTCACGATTCAAATTTTATAAATTACTTACAAAGATGGAGCGAGCAAATGCTGGAACAAATGCTGCGCTGTGGATTTAGTGCTGATGATTTGATCCTAGACCCGGGTATTGGTTTTGGAAAATCAATATATCAAAATCTGGTACTTATAAAAGAGATAAAAAACTTACGGAAAAATGGAGTCCGGTTTTTGATCGGACATTCACGAAAATCATTTATACAAGGATTTTTTGATGGCAAAGCTTCTGCTAGAGACCTTGAAACCATAGCTATTTCCAATAATCTGGCAAAATCCGGAATTGATTACATCAGAGTGCATAATGTGCGCGATCATTACAGGTTATTTGTTGCAGATAAGGTGTCATCTATATGAAAATAATCGGCATAATGGCCTGTACAGATAGTGGGGTCATTGGTCTAAATGGCAGAATTCCATGGCGATATACTGATGAATTAAAGCATTTTCAGGAAGTAACCAAGGGTCAAACTGTAATTATGGGCAGAAAAACTTTTGATGAAATGAAACATTTAAACCTGCTGAAAGAACGGGAAAGCATAGTATTTACCCGCAATCTTTTACTGCCGAACAAACCTGCTGCACATGTCAGATTTGTGAATTCTCTTGATGAATTCGCCAAACTTAATTTTACTCAAGAAAAAAATATATATATGATAGGAGGAGGCGAAATTGCAGAATTATTTTTAAAAAACAACATGCTGAAAAAATTCCTTTTAACCATCATACATAAAGAATATGATGGAGATACATATTTTCCATTATCTTTAATTAAAGAATGGAAAGCTAAAAAAATTATTGAACATAAAAACTATACTATTTACCAGTATAACAAAAATTAAATGAGGCACTTATGAATTATTTAAATAAATTACACCAGGAACTGGATCAATATCATCTGCTTAAACATCCGTTTTATCAGGCATGGAATAGAGGCGAGCTTACAATTGATACACTAAAGACTTATGCAAAAGAATATTACGGCCACGTGGCTGCATTTCCAAGATATATCAGCACTATCCACTCTTTATGCGAAAAAATTGAAGATAGACAAGTCTTGCTTGAGAATCTTGTAGATGAAGAGCAAGGGGATGAAAATCACCCGGAATTATGGATGAGATTTGCAGAAGGCTTAGGGTGCAACAGAGAAGAATGTCGCACGCAAGAACTGGATTCTGCAAAAAAATTAGTAAATGAGTATTTTGATATCACTAGAGGCAGTTATGCTAGCGGCCTTGGTGCTTTATATGCGTACGAAAGACAGACTCCAGAAGTGGCAAAATCTAAAATCGAGGGCTTAAAAAAATTCTATAATATCGATAACGCAGAAACTCTGAAATTCTTCGAAGTACACATGCAGGCCGATGAGTGGCATACTGAAGAATGTGCCGAACTGCTTAATAAGATGAACAGGGAAGATCAGGAAATAGCACAGTTGGGAGCCATACAAGGCTCTAAACTGCTATGGAATTTTCTTGATGAAATGCAGCAGATTCATCTTGGAAACTGAGTAACTCCAGGATCAACACAACGCATCAAAAACTATTATATATGTGTATTTACAAAATACACATACAACTATATAGTTCTCCTGTACATAAATTTTTATTATCTAATTTATGAATCAAGAAGTATCAGTTACTATTGAGAATTGTAGCCTGGAGGGAATAGACTCGATCAAAAGAGTGCAAAGCCTCAGGCAAATGTTCATACGCCCAGGCAAGGTATCTGGCATAGCAATTCCTATATTAAACGATGTGAATCTATCTTGCAGACAAGGCGATAGAGTTGCACTCATCGGCAGCAACGGTTCGGGTAAAAGCTCCATACTTAAATTAATATCGGGAATCTATCCACCCAAGACTGGCAGAGTATCAGTCAATGGTAGCATAACATCTATCATTGAAATGGGACTTGGTATCGAACCGGAATTTACTGGTCGCCAGAATATTAAAATACTCCTGTTATATAATAACATGCTAGATCACTACAATAAAGAGCTTGAACAACAAGTAATAGATTTCTCGGAATTAGGAGAGAAGATTGATCTGCCCGTTAAAACATATAGCTCAGGTATGCTATCGCGCCTGTCTTTTTCCACTTCCATATTTCACAACACCGATATATTACTGCTGGATGAAGTATTTGCCGCCGGTGACGGAAAATTTATTGCCAAATCGCTCGAATTTATGAAAAACAAAATTAACGCTGTTCCTATCACTATTTTAGTATCTCACCAAGAGGATATTATTCGAAAACACTGTAATCGCTGCGTGCTGATTAAGGATGGCAGGATTATCAAAGATGGTATCCCTGATGAAATTTTATCAATTTATAATTCTGGAAATTACTAATGTTAAAACGTTTTCTTTCTAAAAATTACTGGAAAGCCATTATATTGTTGGTCAAAATTTCTATAGCAAAAAGAAATGATAATTCTTTCCTGGGAAGCATTTGGGGCTTACTACAACCCTTTATACACATCACGGTGATTTCATATTTTATGAGTTTTATCCTCAGATATGACCCCAAGGTGATATTAACAAACATGGTTGGCGCCCTACCATTTTGGACCTTTATACTACAAAGCATGATCAATGCATCTGACTCTCTTGTTACAAAATCAGAAGTGTTAAAACGAGTGTTGCTGCCAAAAACTTATTTTCCAATCTCAGATGTTTTGGCCAATGCATATACTCTGTTATATTCTTTTGCAGCAATGTATTTTGCGCTTATGATAGCTTTTCCTGATTTATTTTCCTGGAAAATTATTTTTATTCCCGTGTTATCACTTCCACTAATTATTAGTGTAATCACGGGCGGTATCGTAGCAGCGTTCCTGACTCCGTATATCAGAGATGTACCGCAATTTATAAACGTAGTTTTTGGAGTATTATATTGGACAATACCAATTATTTATCCCTATAGTCTAGTTCCAGAAACAAAGCGTATCTTTTTTGAGCTACATCCAATATTTATTGTTATTAGGCCAATGCAGGAGTTAGTGATAACCGGC
>Ga0209345_10002359_pt1 | contig 20949 bp, 22 predicted proteins | sample Cruoilmetagenom7_FD_187294 | JGI IMG/M metagenome (GOLD analysis project Ga0209345, IMG submission 187294) | Oil polluted marine microbial communities from Coal Oil Point, Santa Barbara, California, USA - Sample 7 (SPAdes) (version 2) | ecosystem: Environmental > Aquatic > Marine > Oil seeps ... | reverse complement strand
AGTCTCGCGGTATGCCGGTGAACGTTGCCATTGATGGCCCTGCACAATCCATGTGGGAACGCGGTAAGGAAATGTATTATACCAAAACCGGCCAGTTGGAGATGTCTTGTGCGAACTGTCATGAGGATAACTATGACCTGCACATCCGTGCCGACCACCTGTCCCAAGGCCAAATCAATGGCTTTCCGGTTTACCGTCTAAAAAACACCAAGCTAAACTCGGTTCATGCGCGTTTCAAAGGTTGTGTTCGTGATACACGCGCCAAGACATACAAACCCGGCAGTGAGGATTTCCTCGCGCTTGAGTTGTATGTCGCATCGCGCGGCAATGGGCTGTCCGTTGAGGGCCCGTCGATCCGCAACTAAGATACCAAAAGCGCCCCGCCTGATTGGCGGGGCGCTTTTTTATTTGTTTGACCAATAGTTGATATCTGGGTTTCGGGGCTTTGGTCCTTTGATTCAGCACGGCAATGAACCAAGGAGACCAGGGATATGATTTCGCGTCGGGATTTTTTGCAAGCCACAGTCGCAGCCTCCGCCATTTACGGCGCTTCGGGCGTTGGAAACTGGGCAAAACTTGCGGCGCAACAGGCGTTGACCCAAGACCAGCTTTTGGATTTTGACACCTTTGGCAATATCACCCTCATTCATGTTTGTGACATCCATGGACAGATGAAACCGGTCTATTTCCGCGAACCAGAGATCAATCTGGGGGTAGGGGCCGTGAACGGGCTGCCACCGCATGTCACCGGTGCCGATTTTCTGAAGCTGTTCAACCTGACACCAGGCTCGCCCGAAGCCTATGCGCTGTCCTACACGGATTTCGCCTCGCTCGCCAAAGGCTACGGCCGCATGGGCGGTCTGGACCGGATGGCGACCGTCATCAAATCGATCCGCGCTGCGCGTCCCGATGCGTTGCTGCTGGATGCGGGGGATACATGGCATGGCTCATATACCTGTCTGAAAACCGATGCGCAGGACATGGTGAACGTCATGAACCTGATGAAGCCCGACGCGATGACCTCGCACTGGGAATACACGCTGGGCGTCGATCGGGTGAATGAAATTGTTGATACGCTGGATTTCCCGTTCCTCGGGGCCAATGTGTTTGATAACGAGTGGGACGAGCCAGCCTTAGAGCCCTATAAATTCTTTGAGCGCGGCGGGGCCAAGATTGCCGTGATCGGTCAAGCCTTCCCCTATATGCCCATCGCCAATCCGGGCTGGATGTTCCCGGGGCTGTCGTTTGGCGTGCGCGAAGAACGTATGCGCGAAGTGGTGGCCGAGGTTCGCGCTGCAGGGGCCGATCTGGTGGTGCTGCTGTCGCATAACGGATTTGACGTGGATCGCCAACTGGCGGCCAAGGTTGATGGGATCGACGTGATCCTGACTGGTCACACCCATGATGCGCTACCCGAACCAGTGCTGGTCAACAAAACCATGCTGATCGCCTCGGGGTCCAACGGTAAATTCGTTTCCCGCCTTGATCTGGACGTGCGCGATGGCATGCTGATGGGCTTTCGTCACAAATTGATACCGGTGTTTTCCGATGTGATCGAGGGCGACACGGAAGTCGCCGCCGCGATTGATGCGGAACGCGCACCCTACATTGACGAAATGTCCGAGGTGATCGGCCATACCGACAGCCTGCTGTACCGTCGCGGCAATTTCAACGGCACGTGGGACGATCTGATCTGTAACGCGCTGATAGACGAGCGCGAAGCCGACATCGCCCTCAGCCCCGGCTTTCGTTGGGGTCCAAGCCTGCTGCCGGGTGACGCAATCACCCGCGAAGACATCTATAACGCCACCGCCATGACCTATCCGAATGCGTACCGTTCGGAAATGACAGGCGAGACTATCAAGACTATCCTTGAGGACGTGGCCGACAACCTGTTCAACCCTGATCCATACTATCAACAGGGTGGTGACATGGTGCGCGTGGGTGGCATGGGGTATCATATCGATGTCTCCAAACCCCAAGGCGAGCGCCTGACCAAAATGACGCTACTGAAAACCGGCGAGGCGATTGATCCGGCCAAAACCTATGTGGTTGCAGGTTGGGCATCGGTACGTGAAGGCACTGAAGGGCCGGAAATCTGGAATGTGGTTGAAAACTATATCAAGCGCAAAGGCACAATCCAGCTGGACCCAAATACATCTGTAAAAGTCACAGGGGCATAAGCTGAAATGACGCCACTTGTAACACCAACAACGAGGTTCTGAACGAGCTGCTCTACTTGCAAAATGGAGGGGGCTGAGTGAAAGAAACAACTGATCATATGACGACGCGGCGCTGGAAACATGCGCCCGATGCCGCTGTTGGTGCGGGTCTGGCCTGCCAAATGCCTGACCTAAAAGCGCGGGCGGATACTGCGAAACACATCCCAATTAACGAAGGTTTGGTCGAAGACGGTTTCACGCTATGGCGTGGAGCCTGCTTTGCAGACGGGAATGCCGGAATTGGACATTTCGCGCGAATGGAGAATTCTGGAGGGATAATATGATTGAATTCAAGCACTTGCTGCTAAGCGCGGTCGTTGCCTGCTTTGCCCAGGCCGCCGCCGCCAATCATGACGGCGCGGACGCAAAACGTGGTGAAAGGGTTTTCAAGAAGTGTCGCAGTTGCCACAAGGTTGGCGAGGGGGCAACCAACCGTGTTGGGCCGCAGTTGAACCTGTTGTTCCAGCGCACCGCCGGATCGGTCGAGGGATTCAAATACTCGCCATCAATGCTGCGGGCAGGGGCGGATGGGTTGGTTTGGGACCATGTCTCGCTTGATACATATCTGGAAAATCCCAAATCGCTGATTTCCAAAACGCGGATGAATTTCCGCGGCTTAAAAGATCCGGGCGACCGTGCCGATGTGATGGCCTATCTGCGCCAATTCTCGGACAACCCTGCCAACATCCCCGAAGCCTCGCCAACCATAGTGGGCACCGATCATGAGGTTGACCCAGAGATTTTGGCGCTGCAGGGCGATCCCGAATATGGCGAATACCTGTCCAGCGAATGTGTCAGTTGTCACCAGATCGACGGAGCGGATTCAGGCATCCCCTCGATCACCAACTGGCCGGTCGAGGATTTTGTGATCGCTATGCATGCCTACAAAGACAAAAAACGCGTTCATCCGGTCATGCAGATGATGGCAGGCCGTCTGTCGGCCGAAGAGATTGCGGGTCTGGCCGCATATTTTGAGAAGGTGGGACAATAAGTCAGACAAATAACCCCACTCATGTATCCTATTTTAGGGAGGACAACATAATGAAACTAAATAGACGTAACTTTATCGGGTCCGCAGCCGCTGTATCAGCGACGCTTTCGGCGCCAATGGTGATGGGGGCTTCGCATGGCCGACCCAAAGTTGTTGTAATCGGTGGCGGGGCAGGCGGTGCAACCGTTGCACGCTATCTGGCCAAGGACAGCAAAGGCGCAATCGACGTGACGCTGGTTGAACCCACGCGCACCTACTTCACATGCTTTTTCTCGAACCTTTATATCGGTGGTTTCCGCGAGTTTTCCTCGATCGGGCACACCTATGGTAAATTGGCCGCTGATTACGGGATCAATGTGGTGCATGACTGGGCTATTGGTGTGGATCGTGATGCCAAAACTGTAACGCTGGCCGGTGGTGGCACATTGCCATACGACCGTTTGGTTCTGAGCCCCGGCATTGACTTTAAGGATGGCGCGGTTCCTGGATGGGACGTGACGGCCCAGCAAAAAATGCCACATGCCTATAAGGCGGGCTCGCAAACCCAGCTGCTCAAAGCACAACTTGAGGCGATGCCACAGGGCGGTACATTTTGCATGGTTGCCCCACCAAATCCGTTCCGCTGCCCACCCGGGCCGTATGAGCGGGTCTCAATGGTGGCGCATCATCTAAAAGCCAATAACCCGACCGGTAAAATCCTGATTGTGGATCCCAAGCCAAAATTCTCCAAGCAAGGGCTGTTTCAAGAAGGTTGGGCAAACCACTATGACGGGATGATCGAATGGGTTGGCCCTGATTTTGGCGGTGACAAGGTTGAAGTACGCCCTGACGGGATGGAAGTCGTGATTGATGGTGAAGTGACAAAAGTTGACGTTTGTAACGTCATTCCGGCCATGAAAGCGGGTAAAATCGCCGAAATCGCCGGTGTCACCAATGAGGCTGGCTGGGCACCAGTGCACGCGGCGACGATGGCCAGTAAAGCGGATGAAAATATCCATGTTCTTGGCGATTCCAGCCATCAGGGGGACATGCCGAAATCCGGTTTTGCCGCCAACTCTCAGGCCAAGGTTGCCGCTATGGCCATTCGCGGCGCATTGACGGGGTCCAAAGTGTTCCCTGCCAAATTCACCAATACCTGCTGGTCACTGCTTGATACCGATGATGGGATCAAAGTTGGCGCGTCTTATGAGGCAACCGACGAGAAGATTGCCAAAACGGACGGCTTCATCAGCAAAACAGGCGAGGACGCGGCGCTACGTAAGGCGACTTTCGAGGAAAGCGTTGGCTGGTATGACGGAATTACATCCGACATGTTTGGCTAAGTGAAACATGGGTCGCGGCGGGAAGCCGCTGCGGCCTATCCATGGGTTCGGAAAAATTCGGCCATAGTGAAAGCGGGCACTGGGTGACGCATTTGTCAACGTAAACGCGGCCCCTGATCAACCGTTGAATACATGTTTTTATTGTATTGCGGGCAGGTTAACCGTCAAAGCTGCAGAACATTTTGTAAACCAGATCAATCATTTGGCGCGCTTTGTTGTCGGCCAGCGCGTAATACATGACTTTGCCATCACGGCGGCAACTGACCAGCCCTTCCAGACGCAAACGGGCAAGTTGTTGACTGACGGCGGCCTGACGGGTGGACAAAAGCTGCTCCAACTCGGTCACGGATTTTTCACCAGAGGACAGATGACACAGGATCATCAAGCGCCCCTCATGGGACAACGCCTTTAGGAAACTGGCGGCGGCCTCGGATTGGCTGATCATATCCTGAGGATTAACCGGCAGTTCTTTTTTTTCGTTCAATACGCTTGCAGAAGAAGCCAAAATCCAAACCCTTTTTCCAATAATCTAATTCGTATTCGCATATTAGCATAGTTTTTTAAAAAAGCGAGGATGTCGCGACGATTGGCTAATCTTTACGCATCGGCGCGCCGCCCTCAAATTTGTTTTCCTCGGAATAGTTGCAGGGGGCCTCTTGCATTTCCAGATGCAGCCCCGTGCCGGTGTAGGGGTGGGCGCGGGCAAGGTCTTCGTCAAAATCGATGCCAAGCCCCGGTGCCGTTGGCGGTATGACATAGCCGTTTTCCCATGTCAGCGTGTGTTTGATCAGCGCCATATGAAAGGCACCGCCCGTCTGGATGGTTTCCACCATCAGCAGGTTCGGGATGGAGGCTCCGAAATGGATATTAGCAGCCCATTCCACTGGCCCTGCATATAGATGTGGGGCCATTTGGGCGTTGTAAACCTCTGCCATCGCGGCGATTTTCTTGGTCTCCCAAATACCACCAGAACGCCCCAATGCGGGTTGCAGGATGGCGGCGGCTCCGGCGCGTAGCGCGGGCGCAAACTCGGCCTTGGTGGTCAAGCGTTCGCCTGTGGCCACCGGAATGGCGCAGGCGTTGGCGACTTCGGCCATGGCACCAACATTGTCGGGGGGCACAGGTTCCTCGAACCACAGGGGCTGGTAAGGTTCCAACGCTTTGCCCAGACGGATTGCGCCAGCGGTGGAAAACTGCCCGTGGGTGCCAACCAGCAGATCAGCCTTGTCGCCAACCGCCTCGCGGATCGCTTTGCAGAACGCCACCGTGCGGTTGATATCGGTCATTGCGGGCATATGGCCCCCGCGAATGGTATAGGGGCCAGCGGGGTCGAACTTAACGGCGGTAAATCCCAGCGCGACCATCTCGGCGGCAGTTTCGGCGGCCATTTCGGGCGAGGTCCAAAAGGCATCCGCATCATGGTGAGGCAGCGGGTATAGGTAGGTGTAGGAGCGCAAACGCTCGTTCATCATCCCACCCAGTAACGCCCAAACGGGGCGTTCGCGGGCTTTGCCCAGAATGTCCCAGCAAGCGATTTCAAGGCCGGAAAAAGCGCCCATCACCGTCAAGTCAGGGCGCTGGGTAAATCCGGATGAATAGGCGCGACGAAACATAAGCTCAGTGTTTTCGGGGTTTTCACCCTGCATGTGGCGGGTGAAAACATCCTCGATCACCGCTTTCATCGCCTCGGGGCCGATTGATGACGCATAGCATTCGCCATAGCCAGAAATGCCGCATGCCGTGGTCAGTTTGGTGAATATCCAATACCGCCCGCCCCAGCCCGGAGCGGGTGGGCCGACGATGAATATTTCAAGGTCTTGCAGCTTCATTTAAACAACACAACGTTGCGCCTTGCCGCGCCTGTGCGGGTGTCGTCAATCGCCTCGTTAATTTGCGCTAGCGTCCAACGGCCCGAAACCAATTCATCCAGCTTCAAACGCCCTTGTTGATAGAGGTCGATCATCCACGGGATGTCGCGTTTTAGCACAACGTCACCCATTTTAGTGCCGATGATACCTTGTCCCGTTGCGGCCATCATATCCGGCGCATAGCTGGCTTTTTCACCGCCATGGGGCATGCCCACCATCACAACGCGTCCACCCGAGGCCAGATAACGCGGCGCAGTATCATAGGCGGGAATAGCGCCAACGGTGACGAACACCGCGTCCGCCATGTGGCCATCTGTGATCTTGCGCACGGTTTGCCAAGGTTTTTCACCGCTGGCCAGCACCCCATGGGTCGCGCCAAACTCCATGGCGACTTCTAATTTGTCTTCTAACATATCGATCGCGATGATCTTGGAGGCCCCCGCAATTCGAGCGCCTTGAATGGCGTTTAACCCAACGCCACCGGCCCCAATGACCACAGCTGTTTGCCCCACGCGCAGTTGGGCGGTGTTGACAACAGCGCCAACGCCGGTGATCACGCCACATGACAGTAAACAGGCCGCGTCCATTGGCATATCGGCGGGGATGTGGGCCAGTTGGTTGGGGGTGACCACCACTCGTTCGGCAAAGGCACCGCAGGCCAGCCCTTGCTGAACAGGGCCGTCTTGCGTCGTGGTGATCGGGCCGTCCATTTTGACCGGTGTGGCGCAAGCAACGGGTTTGCCACTGGAACAGGGGATGCAATCGCCGCAGGCGCGGATCAAGGTGACGATGACGGTATCGCCAAGTGCGTAACCCGTTACGCCAGTACCGACGGCCGAGATTTTTCCAGCCGCCTCGTGTCCGTAAACAGCGGGCAGGGTGCCACCCCAGCCACCATCCATTAGGGAAATGTCAGAATGACAGATCGCGCAGGCCTCTAGAGTGACTTCGACCTCACCCGCGTCAGGGGCGCGTAGGTTTACAGTTTCGATGCTTAGGGGGTGGCCGAATTCATGTGCTACGGCGGCGCGGATCTGTGTCATGTTTGCTCTCCTGTTTTTAGGCAGGGTGCATGGAAACCGCCCACCATGGCAAGGCCTGTTTGCGTCAAAACATGCCGTAAACGGGGTTATTTGGCATGTCGGGGTTTGTTGATGGACAGGTAGATGCCGATGCAGATCGAAACCAGCACCATTGACAGCAGGAATGGCGCACCGGGCAGATAGATTGGTGCATTTTCCGATATGAAATAGCTAAAGGTCTGGGTCATCAGGATCGGGGACAGGATCATCCCGACCGAGCCAACGCTGGCCAGCAGTCCTTGCAATTCGCCCTGCTGGTTGTCATCCGCCGCCCGCGACATGATCGACAATAGGGCCGGACCGGTGATGCCCCCCAATGCGTTGAACGGGATTATTGCCAAAACGACCCAGCCAATTGGGACCGTTGCAAACGCAAAAAGGGACAGCGTGTTTAGGGTCAGCCCCAACAGCACGGTTTTCACTTCGCCAAAACGCTGGATGGTCGGGCGGATCAAAAAACCCTGTACCACGACCATCGAAATTCCGTAGGCCGCCAACGAATAGCCTATCATCAGCCCGTCCCAGCCAAACCGCTCTCGGGTGAAATAGGGCCAGACGGCGGGATAGACAAAAAGCGCGATTGAATAGAGGAAATGCACCACCATCAATGCTTTTAATTCGGGCAACCGGCCAATGTGCTTGAATGCGCCTAACGGGTTGGCGCGGCGCCATTCAAACGGGCGGCGGATGGCATCGGTGACGGTTTCGGGCAGGATGAAATACCCGAAGGCAAAGTTGGCGGCGGCCAGCGTTGCGGCAGCATAGAACGGTGCGCGAGGCCCAAACGTGGACAATACCCCGCTAATCAGTGGCCCCAGAAAAAAACCGACGCCAAAGGCCGCACTCACCAGTCCAAAGTTTTTGGCTTTGTCTCGGGCGGTGGAAATATCGGCCATATAGGCGGTGGCGGTGGATTGGGTGGCCGCCGTAACCCCGCCGACAATGCGCCCCGCCAGTAACAGCCAGATGGTGCCCGCAACCACCATCACCAAATAATCCAACGCCATGAAAAACAGCGACACCAGCAACACACGGCGGCGGCCAAACCTATCAGACAGGTTGCCAATGGTCGGCGAGAGCAAGAATTGCATCACCGCAAAGCTGGTGGCAAGAACGCCGCCCCAGAGTGCAGCCGAGGCCAGATCGGTGTTGCGTAACTCGCGGATCAGATCGGGCATCACCGGCATGATCAACCCGATGCCCATCGCATCGATCGCCACCGTGATCATGATGAATAGAATAGGCAGGCGGGGTTTCATAGGGGTCAAGTCCTGTGCGCGATACCCTTTGAGTGTTAGTGAGCTAAACTAAATAGTTCAATATTCTTTTGCGGCTTTGGCAAAAGCGCGGGCTTGGGCTGGCGCTTCACCCAATTGTTGAGCGGGGGTGAACAGGGTTGAGGTATCCATGTCCGGCCACTTGGCAGCGGCCAATTTTGGCAGCGGAGTGTTTTCGGCTTTCACCTGCAAGCACAGCTTTTTCACGGCGGCTTGGGCCTCGGGGCGTGGCATGGAGTTGGCCAAAGCAAAGCTTAGCGCCTCGGCGTAGATCAGGCCAAGCCCGTCGTTAATGTGGGCTGCCATTTCGTCTGGATTCGGAGCGATGTTGCGCGCAAGTTTTTCAGCCGCCGACAAGGCCCGCGCACAAGCCATGCAGATTTGACCGATTGTCATCCATTCCACAAACCACGCTGCCCCATCGCGTTGCTGACGATGTACCATAGCCCCCTGAAGGGCCGCATTCAGTGCGGTGGTCTGACTGGCCAGCGCCACCATCAAGGAGGGCAACACAGGGTTGGATTTTTGCGGCATGGTCGAGGATGCGCCGCCGCCGCCGCCAAGACTGACTTCATTGATGCCAGATTGGGTCAGCAACAAAAGGTCTTCCCCCATCTTGCCCAAACTGCCGGACACCAATGTGATCCAGCCGGAAAACTCGGCAATGCTGTCACGAGTGCTGTGCCACGACGTATCTGTATGCTCCAGACCCAGTGATTTGGCCATTTCACGACGCAAGGCAGGTCCATTGCTGAGCATCGACGCGGTGCCCGCCGCGCCCTTCAGGCTGACGCGCAACAGGCGCGGCCGCAGTTCACTCAGGCGGGTGAGGTGTGTCAATAACGGCATGCCCCAGCTGGCCACGGTCGCGCCAAATGTGGTTGGCGAGGCGATCTGGCCATAGGTGCGTCCGGCCATCGGCAGGTCCGCGTGGGTCTGGGCAAGGGTGCCCAAGGATTGGCTGATGGTCTTGAGACGGGCCTCAAATATTGCCAACACCTGTTTCAGGCGCAGCATCAGGGCGGTGTCGATAATATCTTGCGAGGTCGCGCCCCAGTGGAAATATTGCGCATGTTCCGGCGCGTCAGTGGTGGCGTGAAAGGCTTTGACCAAGGCAGGCACCACCACGGCGTTGGTGCCGGTTTCCGCTGACAATCCGGCCGGATCAATCTGGACCTCCATAACAGCCCGTTTGATAAAGGCGGCTGACTCGGCGGGGATGGTGCCGAGCTTACCCTGTGCCTCGGCCAAAGCCCCTTCAACCAACAACATGGCGCGCACTTCGGCGCTATCAGTGAACAGTTTAGCGACCTCGTCATCGCCAAACAGCCCACGAAACATGGCGGAATCAAACGGGGTTACGGCCATCTATGCACCTGCGAGGCCAAGAATGGCGCGGGCTTGCTTTGCGGTGGCGATGGGGCGCTCGTACTTGGCGCAAAGGTCGGCGGCGCGGGCCACCAGTGCGGCGTTGGACGGGGCCAGCGTGTCACGATCGATGCGCATGTTATCTTCAAGCCCTGTGCGGGTATGTCCGCCTGCAGCAATCGACCATTCGTTGACCACGATTTGTCCAGGCCCAACCCCTGCGCCACACCATTGTGCGTCAGGGGCAAGCCGGTTTAGAGTGGCAACATAGAAATCGAAAACGTGCTTATCGACAGGCATGGCATTCTTAACGCCCATCACGAACTGCACGTAAAGCGGGCCCATTAGGCGACCATCTTTCTGCATCTTCACAGCTTGAAAAATATGACTTAAATCAAAGGCTTCAATCTCGGGCTTAATATTATACTTTAACATTTCAGAGGCCAGCCAATCGACCAGATCAGGCTGGTTTTCATAGACCCGTGTCGGAAAATTGTTCGACCCCACCGAAAGCGACGCCATGTCAGGCACCAACGGCAGCATGCCGCCGCGTTCGGACCCTGCACCAGAGCGGCCGCCTGTGGAAAGCTGCACGATCATGTCAGGGCAATGGGCTCGAAGGCCCTCCAACAACAACCCGAAACGGTCGCGGTCTGATGTCGGCGTACCGTCGTCATTGCGCACATGGCAATGGGCAATCGAGGCACCCGCTTCATACGCGGCGTGGGTGCTTTCGATCTGTTCCGCTATGGTGATTGGCACGGCCGGATTATTGGCCTTGGTGGGCACGCTGCCGGTGATGGCAACGCAAATGATGCAGGGGTTTGTCATTAAATATCCAAAAATACGGTTTCGCCTGTGCCTTGAATATGGATGTCAAAGCGATATGTCACGCCTTTGCTGTCCTCAGTGCGGTTGGCAATCAGGGTTTGGCGGCGATGAGTTTGCTCAATCAAGTTCAGCACCGGATCATTGCTGTTGTCACAATCGTCGAAATAGATCCGTGTGTTCAGCCCGACATTGATGCCGCGCGCCACGATCCACAGGTTGATATGCGGGGCTTGCGTGGTGCCATTGCGGCCCGGGGTTGCACCGGGTTTGACGGTGTCAAATCCCCAGAGGCCAGTCTCAAAGTCGGTGATCACACGACCCCAGCCACGAAACCCGTCCTCAACGGCGCGCCCGTCTTCGGAGTGTGCATAATGGCCGTCGGTATTGGCTTGCCAAGTTTCCAGCATCACGTCCTTGATCGGCGCCCCCGTGCCATCATAAACGCAGCCCTCAACACGGATGCGTTCGCCTTTGGCGTTTGGCCCGGCGATATCCCAGCCCAGCTCTTGTTTGAAAATGTCAAAGCCAGCGGCCTTTGGGGCCAGACCAATGTGAACGTAAGGGCCGGCGGTTTGTGACGGGGTTTCTTTTAGATACTGCATCAATTGCCCTCCAAACGGTTTTCAAACATGGTCGACCGACGACCGCGTAGTACAATGTCAAAGCGGTAAGCGATGCTATCCAGCGGGATGGTCGCGTTGCGGTCCAGTTTTGCCACCAATTGGTCTATCGCATCGGCATCTGGCAAGGTTTGCACAATAGGGCAGCCGGCGATCAATGGATCGCCCTCAAAGTAAAGCTGGGTGATCAGGCGCTGCGCAAAAGCAGCCCCAAAGATCGACACGTGTATGTGGGCGGGCCGCCAGTCGTTGACCCAGTTGCGCCACGGATAGGCACCAGGTTTCACGGTGCGAAAATAGTAGTAGCCATCAGCATCTGTCATGGTGCGGCCACAGCCGCCGAAATTCGGATCAATCGGCGCAAGATAAGTGTCTTTCTTGTGCCGATAACGACCGCCGGCGTTGGCCTGCCAGATTTCCACTAAGGTATTTGGCACTGGGCGCGCGTTTTCGTCCAGCACCCGACCATGCACGATGATGCGTTCGCCAATCGGGTCGCCACCGTGGCTGTAGTTCTTGATCAGATCGTTATCCAGCGCATCAATGTCATTGTGGCTGAACGTAGGGCCGGTGATTTCCGACAGCGAGTTTTCCAGCGACAACAGCGCGTATTGCGGTGACCGCGTGACGGATGTTTTGTAGGTTGGCGTTAGTGCTGGGGCATGGCGCTTGCGGTCGCGCATGTAGTATTCAGCAGGTTTCATAGCTCTATTCCCATTTCGGCATAAGTTTGTTTGGCTATTTTCAAGGCTTTGTTGGCGGCGGGCACTCCGGCGTAGATAGCGACGTGCAAGAACGCCTCGCGCACCTCTTTTGGGGTAGCACCCGTGTTGGCGGTGGCGCGGATATGCATGGCGACTTCCTCCCAGTGGCCAAGGGCGGCCAGCAGGGCCAGTGTGATCAGGGATCGGTCACGTTTGCTGATGTCATCGCGCGACCAGACGGAGCCCCATGCGCCCTCGGTGATCATCTCCTGAAAGGGCTCATCGAATTCCAATTTGCTGGCCTCTGTGCTGTTGACATGAGCGTCGCCCAGCACGCTGCGGCGTGTTTTCATGCCTGTTTCATAGCGTTTAGACATGGCCCTGCTCCATTAGAAATGTGGCAAGGGCACCGGCGTACTCCTCGGGCTGTTCAACACATGGCAAATGCGCGGCTCCACGGATCAGATGGAACTGCGAACCTTTGATAAGGTTGGCGGTTTCGCGGACCAGATCGGGTGGTGTGGAGCCATCCTCGGCCCCGGCAATGGCCAGCGTCGGCAGGGTCAGGCGGGCGGTGCTTTCAAACAGGTCGGTTTCGGAAATCGCGGCGGAAACGCCAAGGTATCCATTCTGCGGTGTGCGGCACAGCATATTGCGCCAGCCCGCCAAGGTGGCCGCGTCCTCACGGCGGAACTTGGCGGCGAACCAGCGTTCCAGAATGGAGTATTCAAGGGCTGCAATGCCGCCTTTGCGAACGTCTGCCATCCGGTCTTGCCACATTGCAGGTGTGCCGATTTTAGCCGCCGTGTTGGACAACACCAAACCGCGTACCAAATCCATCCGTTCAGCCGCTAGCCCTTGGGCAATCATGCCGCCAACCGACAGGCCGACAAAGATGCAATCCTCGACGTCCAGATGATCGAGCAATGCCGCTGCATCCGCAACCAGATCACCCATGAAATAATCTCCCTCAGGTGCCGAGGTCAGCCCGTGACCACGGGTGTCGTAGCGGATCAGGCGCAATCCCTTGGGCAGCAGGGGGATCAACTGATCCCACAGGCGAAAATCAGTGCCCAGCGAGTTGGAAAAAACCACGGGCGGGCCATTTGGGTCGCCCTCGTCAGCGAAATGCACCGTAATGCCGTTCAGTTCAATCATTTGCATCAGTACGGTAACCCCACATAGTTTTCGGCCAGAACTTTTTGCGTCGCGTCATTGCTGCGCAAAAATTCCAGCTCGGCCCGTTGCATACGCAAATCAAACTCGTTTTGATCAGGGAAACGGTGCAGCATGTTGGTCATCGACCAGCTGAATCGCTCGGCTTTCCAAATCCGCGCCAAGGCGTTTTTTGAGTATTGCTCCAGACCTTCCTCTTCCTTGTCATGATAGGCTGCAACCAACCCATAATACAAATAGTGAATGTCCGAGGCCGCTGTGTTCAACCCTTTGGCCCCCGTGGGCGGCACGATGTGAGCCGCATCGCCACATAGGAACAAACGCCCCCAACGCATTGGCTCGGTGACAAAACTGCGCAGGGGGGCGATGGATTTTTTAATTGATGCACCGATGATCAAATTGTCCGATGTACTGTCTGGCAGGCGGCGCTTTAATTCGTCCCAAAAAGTGGCGTCATCCCATTTTTCAACAGGGTCTTTTAGGGGCACCTGAATATAGTAGCGCGACAAAGTAGCGTGGCGCATTGAGCAGAGCGCGAAACCGCGTTCCGAGCTGGAGTAGATCAATTCATCATGCACGGGCGGGGTCTCGGACATCACGCCGAGCCAGCCGAACGGATAGACCTTTTCTGTGATTATTGAAGTGAATTCATATAAAAAGCCTCGGCGGCACGTCGGGAGGGAACATGCGACCGAGGCTAGATAACCAGGCTGACTATAGGCTAGCACTTTCGGGCGAGTGCGCCTAGTGGGGTATACCTTACCTAGGGTCAAACAGTTGCATATGTGCCATAATCTGGCCGTGGTCCGAGGCCAGTTTGTTGTATGGTGCCTCATCGTGCGATCCATCGGTGATATGATCATTATAGGCGCTGAAATACTCCATTTCACCAATTTTGTCGTCAAAATCGGGGTGAAAATGGCGGCTCATCAGGATTTGGTCGATGCTCTCATACACCCCGCCAAAGGCTGAGGTGTAGACCATATCGCGCAAGGATTTTCGTACAAACAGCTTTTCTGCCGAGTGCAGGCGCATTGAATTTACAGCTTCTGTGATCCGGGTGTTTTCATCGCGGGTATATCTGTCGCTGCCATTTTGGGCGTCGTGGCGCAGCATCCAGCTGTAGTTTTTGAACGGGTTTTCACCTGAGATAATTTCCGAACTTACCGCGTGTTCGCCATCGTTGAAATCGCCCAGAACCATCACTGGATTACCTGCTTCAAGCTCTTTGACGATCAGTTCACGCAGCACCCATGCCTCGGCCATCCGGCGCAGGGCTGAACGCAACGCTCCCATAGCTCGTCCGACCGCATTATATTGGGTCAGGTCAGATTCTGGTGCGAAATCAGCACCTTCTGGCGTGATAAATTCACCCAGTTTTGATTTCAGGTGGCAGTTGAACACCGTGATCACCTGATTGCCGACCGGAATGCGTGTCTTTTGAATCGGGCGAGACAGGCGCGACAAAGTATAGTGCCCGCCATCCCCGCCCCCCAGTTCGCGCATGGGAATACTTAGGGCGGGGGACAGGTTCTGGATCACCTCAGGGGTGCCCTTGAACCCATAGCGCGACAGGATCGCAAGGCCGGGGCGGCGCTGGCCGGGTTCGCCATCATTGGCGTTGGGCGCAAAGGCAATGGCGGCCTCGGAATAGGGCGCATAGGCCAATTTGCGGAAAATCGCCTTTTTGGCATAGCGCTTTTTACGATCAGGCAAGGTGACCTCGTTGGTGGCAATCCCGCGGCGGTCGGCCTCACGGATCACATCGTTCAGGGCGTCCTCTTCGAACACCTCTTGAAAACCGATGATATCTGCCCCCATTGTCACAATCTGGTCGGCCATCCAGTCCTGTTTCCACGCGTATTCTTCGGGGGTATAGGACATGAACTGATAGTATTCTTTATCGGCTCCAATCAGGTTTTTGACGTTGAAACTGGCAATCGTAAAACGGGTCATTGGGCACCTTTTGCGTATTTTTCCAAGGCTTTGATGAATACATCAGCATCGACATTGCCGCCAGAGGCAACACAGATAACCGTGTCACTTTCCAGTGAAGCCCCGTGGTAAAGCGCGGCGGCCAAGGCGGCAGCGCCGCCGGGTTCAATGACGATTTTCAGGCGGGTGAAGGCCGCAGCCATGGCCTGCAAACACTCGTCATCCGACACCACAAACCCGGGTCCGCACAACCGTTTCATATGCGGAAATGTCAGCTGCCCCGCCGTTGGGGTGATGATCGCGTCGCACAATGATCCGGTGGTGGCGGCGTTGGTTTCTAGCCTGCCGGACATCAGTGAACGGGCCACATCGTCAAAGCCTGCGGGCTCAACCGGATGCACCTTCATTTCAGGGGCGTTGGCTTCAAGCGCCAGCGCGATGCCAGAGGTTAAACCACCCCCACCGCAGGGCACCAGAACTTGGGCTGCTGTGACACCGGTTTCGGCGGCTTGGGCGGCGATTTCCAGACCGCTCGTGCCCTGTCCGGCGATCACCAATGGCTCATCGAATGGTTTGACCAAGGTGAGGTTGCGCTCACTTGCGAGCCGGTCTCCGATCTCGTCGCGGTCCTCGGTGGCGCGGTTGTAGAGTACAACTTCTGCGCCTAAAGCCTTGGTATTGTTTATTTTTATTTCGGGGGAATCTGCGGGCATGATGATCACGGCGGATGTGCCGTGTTCCCGTGCCGCCAGTGCAACGCCTTGAGCGTGATTGCCAGAGGAAAAGGCGATCACGCCACGGGCGCGCACGTCGGGGTCCATGGCCGAGAGCGCCGACCAAGCACCGCGAAACTTGAATGAGCCGGTGTGTTGCAGGCATTCGGCTTTGACCAGCACACGACGGCCCGCGATTTCGTCCAGAAATGGGGAGGACAACAGCGGGGTGCGGCGGGCTTTGCCGTCAAGTCGTTTGGCGGCGGCGTTGATCATGTCGATGTTCATGGCAGGTCCTTAAAGTGAAGCGGCGAGATCGGGGATGGCGGTCAGATCGGACAGGGTGTTGGCGGGGGTCCACGGCAGACGGTCCATCGGTTCGCCCGAACGGTTGACCCATACGGTTTGAAATCCAAATCCGGTGGCGCAGGCCGCATCCCAGCCGTTGGAGGACACGAACAAAACTTGATCAGAGGTGCAAGAAAACCGTTCATTCACAATCGCATAGACGCTTGCGTGTGGTTTGAATACCCCGACGGATTCAACCGACAACACATCATCCAGCACTTCGGTTAATCCGGCGGATTTCACAGCGCCATTCAGCATATCGGGGGAGCCATTGGACAGGATCGCGGTGTTCAACCCGGCCCGTTTCAATGCGCCCAGCATGGCAGGGACCTCAGGGTAGGCGGACAGCTCCCAATAGAGCGCCAGCAGGCGTTCACGCAGGTCTGGATCGGTAAGATTATTGGCCTCGAGCGCCCAATCCAGCCCGTCTTGGGTGACGCGCCAGAAATCGGTGTGGGCATCGGCCACAGCGCGCAGCCATGTGTATTGTAGCTGCTTTAGGCGCCAGTCATTGGCCAGCTTTTGCCAGACTTTTGCAAAGGCTTCATAGCCGGGTTCTGTGGCAGCTTGGCGGGCCGCGGCGGCGACGTCGAACAGCGTGCCGTAGGCGTCAAAAATGCAGGTGGTTATGGGCATTGCGCGTCTCCCTTTTCAAAGAGAGTGGCACAAGGGAAGGGAAGGATAAAGGGGGAGAATGTGTCAGGCAGACAGGGTCTGGTTTGTGGTATACACTTCCCGGTGAAATCTTCACAGGAGAACAGCGATGCCAAATACAATCGAGCGCATTCTGACAGGGATGCGGGACCTTCAGGAACAGTTGGAAATCGAGCTGTCAAAGAGGCGCGAGGCGTTTCGGTATCGGCTGGAAAACGGGCGGGTCGTGTTCGAGGAAGAAGTGAAAAACCGCCATCGGGCCATGCGCGTCAACCTGCTGACATTCCTTGCCGCGACCCGCCCTATGGTCGTGCTGACCGCGCCGCTGATTTACGCGTTGATCCTGCCATTCGCGCTGCTGGACCTGTTTGTGAGCGTCTACCAGGCCGTTTGTTTTCGGGTCTACGGGATTGCCCGTGTGCGGCGGCAGGATTATATTGCCATTGATCGGCAGCATCTGGCCTATCTGAACGGGTTGCAGAAACTAAACTGTGTCTATTGCGGTTATTGCAACGGGGTTATCGCCTATGTGCGCGAGATCGGCGCACGCACCGAGTCCTATTGGTGCCCGATCAAACACGCTCGCCATCTTGAAGGTGTGCATTCCCGTTATCCGGAGTTTACGGAGTTTGGCGAAGCTGAAGCCTTCGATCCTGCTCTGGCGCAAATCCGCACCGATTTAGCCGAATCGAAAGCCACGCCGCCAAAGGGACCAGCCGTTGGCTAAACCTTGTCGTGGACCTCGTCCACAAAGGTCTGGTCGCCCATCGGTGGGCGCACATAGCCCTGCACCAGTGGTCGGTCTTCCAGCACAATCGGCTCGGGCGTTGTGTCCTCATAGGGGATTTGCGCCAGCAGGTGGTTGATGCAATTGATCCGCGCGTGTTTCTTCACATCCGAATTCACCACATACCACGGGGCCTGTTTGATATCGGTGTGGGCAAACATGATGTCTTTGGCTTTGGAATACTCCACCCAGCGATTGCGCGATTCCAGATCCATTGGTGAGAGTTTCCAGCGTTTGGTCGGGGTCACCAGGCGTTTTTGGAAACGGCGTTCCTGTTCGTCGTCTGACACAGAGAACCAGTATTTGATCAGCAGGATGCCAGAGCGCACCAACATGCGTTCAAATTCGGGGCAAGAGCGCAGGAAGTCTTGGTGTTCCTCGTCCGTGCAAAAGCCCATGACCTTTTCCACGCCACCACGATTATACCATGAGCGGTCCAATATCACCAATTCGCCGGCGGATGGCAGATGTGCCACGTAGCGCTGGAAATACCACTGGGTTGTTTCGCGCTCGGTGGGGGCGGGCAGGGCGACGACACGGGTTATGCGCGGGTTCATCGGCTCGGTGATCCGCTTGATGGTGCCGCCTTTGCCAGCCGCATCGCGGCCTTCAAAGATCACCACGACCTTCAGGTCTTGCGATTTGATCCATTCCTGCATTTTGACCAGTTCAATTTGCAGGCGGGCCATTTCGGCCTCGTATTTAGTGTTCGATATTTTCTTACCGGCCATCTGTCATTCCCCTGATACGTTCGCGCGCATCAGGGGGTAGGCTAGAATATTGTGGTCAGATCGTCGAGGCTAAATGTGAAACGTCGGATGACTTTGACTTTTACGTCACGACACTGACCCGGAAATGAGATCTGAGCAAAGCTGCCGTTCGTTGCCAGCGTGGCGAATGACGGCTTTGAGCCCAAAGTGTCAAATGCTGCGAAACGCACCAATGTCGGCTTACGCAAGACAAGGCTCGGTTGCTGTATGCTGAAGATTGCATCATACATGACGAACAATTTGCCCAGATCCTTGCGAGGGGAACAACGTGAGAGTTTTAATCATCGGAGGCACTGCACTGGTTGGGCCTTATGTCCTCCGAGAACTAATGGCGGAAGGGGTCGACGAAGTCTGGACGTTTACGCGTTCCGGCAAGTCATACTATTGCGAACGCGCCTTGGTCGGTGACAGAGATGACGACGACGCATTGAAAAGTGCGATCAAAGAAGCGCGCCCCGATCTCATTGTCGACATGATCCCCTTTACCGTGCGCAATGCTGAGAAACTGGTCGCGGCGTGTCGAACTATTGGAATTGATCCAAAGATCGTCGCGCTTTCAAGCATAGATGTCTACAGTGCGTATGGGCGCATGAATAAGACTGAAGAAGCCCCGTATCAACATTCGCCGATCCGTGAAAATATGGCGCTTCGGAAAAAGTATGGGCCTGCGGGTGCCGCTTACGACAAGATTGGTGTTGAACGAGTTTATCAAAAAGCATTCGATGATCTTGTCATCTTGCGATTGCCAGCGACATACGGTTGGCCGGACACCACCCGCGTGGCGTTTTACCTAGATCAGATGCTAGCAGGCGAGCGTGAAATAACGATTTCAGAGGACCAGGCCGCCTTTCGATTTTCTAGATGCCTGCATAAGAACGCCGCCTATGCCGTTGCCCTTGCTGCCCGCCGTTCAAAAAAGGGGACGGTGATATACAACGTCGCTGAACCCACGGCATACACTGAAATAGAGTGGGTAAAGAAGATAAGGGCGTTGTGTGGGTGGAGTGGAAAAATCAAACTTTCGCCATGGGAGGCAGACGCAGAAAAGCCGCCCCAACAGTTCGAGGTGGACACCAATGCAATCCGCCGCGACTTGGGTTTTTTTGAGAAGTATGACCCAGACGAAGGGCTTGCAGACACCGTCGCGTTCCACGCTTACAACAGGCTGGAGAAACAATACGAGAAATATTACTGACAAGTTCTCGCATGATTTGCGATGCGTTCTGACAGCATCCCGGAACTCTTATGCAGACCTTGGCGCAAGCACAGCGAAAGCTCACTTTGTCCGCAAAGCTGACATCGGCCCATACCGCGATGAAGGTCCGGTCTGGGTCAGAATTGCTCAACGTTCCACACTAAAGTTTACAGGTTTTCCGGCTGCGCCATCGCCAAGACGTGATAGCCGCCATCCACATGGATGATTTCGCCCGTGGTGCAATTACCTGCGTCCGATGCCAGATAAACGGCGGTGCCGCCGACGGCCTCAAGCGTGGCATTGGCGCGCAATGGTGCGTTGGCCTCGGTGGCGCGGTAGGTTTTGCGTGCGCCGCCAATCGCCGCACCGGCCAGTGTTTTCATCGGGCCGGGCGAGATGGCGTTCACACGAATACCGTCAGGGCCAAGGTCATTGGCAAGGTAACGCACCGCTGACTCCAGCGCTGCCTTGGCCACACCCATCACGTTGTAAAACGGGGTGACGCGGTTGGAGCCTTGGAAGGTCAGGGTCAGGATGGTGCCGCCCTCGTTCATCAAGGGTGCTGCCCGACGGGCCACATCAATCAAGGAATAGCAGGAGATATCCAGCGAGTTTTTGAAGTTGGCCCGCGAGGTGTCAACAAAGCGCCCCGTCAGCTCGTCTTTGTCGGAAAATGCCAGCGCGTGGACGACAAAATCCAGCCCGCCCCATTCGGACTTGATCTGATCAAAGGCGCGATCCATTGAGGCGTCATCGGTGACGTCCACGTCGACCAGAATGCTGGCGCCCAAAGATTCGGCCAGCGGTTCAACCCGTTTGCCAAAGGCCTCACCCTGATAGGTGAAGGCCAGTTCGGCCCCCGCTTCGGCCATCGCCGAGGCAATGCCCCATGCGATGGACCTCTGGTTCGCGACGCCCATAATCAGGCCGCGTTTGCCTTTTAACAAATCTGACATGTGTTCAATATTACCCGTGATATTTGCTCATGGCGATGGTGCCGTTGGTGCCACCAAAGCCAAAGCTGTTTGACATAACTGTATCAAGTCCTGCGTCCTTAACAAATTCGGTGCAGATTTCGCCCTCGTT
>Ga0209345_10002357_pt1 | contig 20951 bp, 14 predicted proteins | sample Cruoilmetagenom7_FD_187294 | JGI IMG/M metagenome (GOLD analysis project Ga0209345, IMG submission 187294) | Oil polluted marine microbial communities from Coal Oil Point, Santa Barbara, California, USA - Sample 7 (SPAdes) (version 2) | ecosystem: Environmental > Aquatic > Marine > Oil seeps ... | reverse complement strand
AACATAGCGTGGAGTAATATATACATTTTTCTTTACAGGTTCTTTGTAACTCCACAAAGCATATTGCGGTTTCGATGCCACTATATGCCCGCTATAGCTCAGTTCCTTGCCTTTGCCATCAGTGATTATCTGCTTAAAATCAGCTTCAAAAGAGTTAATATCTAAGACTGAAGAGATAGCCATTGTAAACAACATTTGTAAAATTATCATATATTTCATACTCATCCTTATTATGGGAAATTATAGCAAAGCGGCTGTTTACATATTGTTTAATATTAAAAGTTGGAAAAATCATTTCTATTGTTTATACTGATTATTATAGTTTATATGGTAAAATAACTTCAATTTCAATGGCTACTATATAGTATATTATATAGTAGTACAAATAAGGTTTCGAATTGCTACAAGCACTAATGGGTAAGATTTTTGGTACATCAAATGATCGTGAATTAAAAAAATATTCTAAAAGAGTAAAAAATATAAATGCTCTAGAGAGTAAATATGAGGCATTAAGTGATGATGAACTTAAGGCTGCATTTTTAGAACTTAAAAACAGTGTTCTAAATGGAGATCAAACTTTAACTGATGCTTTAGAAGTTTCTTTTGCTATCACAAGAGAAGTTGGTAAAAGAGTTTTAAATATGAGACACTTTGATGTTCAGCTTATCGGCGGTATGGCACTTCATGAGGGTAGAATTGCAGAGATGAAGACAGGTGAGGGGAAAACACTTGTTGCAACTCTTGCAATTGTTCTAAATGCAATGACTGGTAAAGGTGTCCATTTAGTTACAGTAAATGATTATCTAGCCTCTAGAGATGCGACAGAAATGGGAGTTTTATATAACTTCTTAGGCTTTAGCGTCGGTACTATACTAGAAGATTCTAATGATCAAGAAGCTAAAAAAGCCGCTTATGAGTGTGATATTACTTATGGAACAAACAATGAGTTCGGTTTTGATTATCTAAGAGACAACATGAGTTATTCTGCAGACCAGATGGCTCAACGTGGACATAACTTTGTTATAGTTGATGAAGTTGACTCTATCCTGATTGATGAAGCTAGAACACCACTTATAATCTCTGGACCTACAAATAGAAGTATGGAAGATTATTCAGATGCTAATGTAATCGCTTTAAAGCTTACTCAAGATGAGCATTTTACAGTTGATGAAAAAGATAAAGTTGTATTGATCACAGAAGAGGGTATCACAAAAGCAGAAGAACTATTTAAAGTTGAAAATCTTTATAGTGCTGAAAATGCTTCCCTTCCTCACGCTTTAGATCAAGCGCTAAAAGCCAACTATCTTTTTGAAAAAGATGTTGATTATGTTGTCAATAGCGGCGAAGTTGTAATTGTTGATGAGTTTACAGGTCGTTTGAGTGAAGGTCGTCGTTTCTCTGAAGGATTACACCAGGCTTTAGAAGCAAAAGAGGGTGTTGAAGTTAAAGAAGAGACACAGACACTAGCAGACATTACTTTTCAAAACTACTTTAGAATGTATGATAAACTAGCAGGTATGACTGGTACCGCAGAGACTGAAGCTACAGAGTTTGCTCAAATTTACAACCTTGATGTTGTTTCAATGCCAACAAATATTCCAATTACCAGAGCAGACCTAAATGACCTTATATATAAAACTGAAGAGGAGAAATTTTCTGCTGTAATTGACACAATTAAGAAACTTTCAAAAACTGGTCAACCTGTTCTTATAGGTACTGCATCTATTGAAAAATCTGAAGCACTTCATGAAGTTCTTAAAAAAGAGAAGATTGCACATACTGTTTTAAACGCAAAGAACCATGAGCAAGAGGGTGAGATTATTAAATCTGCTGGTGCAAAAGGTGCTGTTACAATTGCAACAAATATGGCAGGTCGTGGTGTTGATATTAAAGTTAGCGATGAAGTTAAAGCTCTTGGCGGTCTATATATTGTTGGTACAGAAAGGCATGAGAATCGTCGTATAGATAATCAACTTCGTGGTCGTTCAGGTCGTCAAGGTGATGCGGGGACTACACAGTTCTATCTATCTCTAGAAGATAATTTACTTCGTATTTTCGGCTCTGATAAGATTAAATCTATCATGGAAAGACTTGGTGTTGAAGATGGTGAATTTATTGAGTCTAAAATGGTTACTCGTGCGGTTGAAAAAGCTCAGAAAAAAGTTGAAAATATGCACTATGAAGGTCGTAAGCAGATTGTTGAATATGATGATGTGGCAAATGAGCAGAGAAAAATTGTTTATAAATTTAGAAATCAACTGCTTTCAAAAGAGTATGGTATTGCAGAAAAAATTGATGAAATCAGAGCGGAATATATAGAGCATATTTTAATTATCTCTGATGTATTTGATGGCGGAGCCAGAGAAGACTTTAATCTTAAAAAAATATCTGAATTACTAAAAGAAGAAGTTAATTTTGACTTAGATATTAGCTCTCTATCGTCTTTAGAGTATGAAGAGCTACTCGAGAGTGTAACAGCAGCCCTTAAAGAGTCTTATGACAATAAAATGAATGTTTTAGAAAACGAAGTTCGTACAGATATAGAAAAAGAGTTTTACTTAAAAGAGTTAGATAGTGCATGGAGAGAACATCTCTACTCAATGGATACTATGAAAACAGGTATTAGGCTTCGTGCTTATAACCAAAAAGATCCTTTGGTTGAGTATAAAAAAGAGAGTTTTAATCTCTTTGGTGAGTTAATTAATGATATTAAATTCAACACTATTAAGACACTTCAAATAATTCAATTTAAAATGGAATCTGCAGAAGATGAAGCTGCTAGAATTGCAGAACAGTTAGCAGCAGAACAGAAGCTAAAAGAAGCAGCAAGAATATTTAACCACTCAAATAGCTCAGAAGGAGAATCAGCAACTTCAGAGAAAAAAATTGCAAGAAATGACCCATGTCCTTGCGGTAGTGGTAAAAAATATAAGCAGTGTTGTGGTAAAAGTGGTCCTAAAAAAGGTGCTTTTGCTTCTTGAAAACATCTGTGGTTCCCTATCTGGTAAAAAGATTCCTTCGATTTGATAAAGATCAACCTTTTATCTTTTTATCAGCACTGCTTGCATTTCTAGGGATTACTCTCGGTGTAACAGTTTTACTTATTGCCATGGCCCTCATGAATGGTTTTGACAAAGAGTTTAGAAAAAAACTTACCATCATGAATTATCCTCTTACTGTAGTTCCAAAATTTTATGGTTCAGTAAATGAAAGTTTACTCATCGACTTAGAATCAAAATTTCCTTCCCTAAAGTTTAGTCCTTACGTGCAATCTGCTATTATGGCAAGAAGTGGTACAAAACTAGAAGGTGGGTATATCTTTGGAGTAAACTTTGATGATGAAGCAGAAGTAAACAGCGTTTTAAATGAAGCCATAAAAAACACCTCTTTTAGAAAATTTGATGTTCTTATAGGTAAAAGCCTTAAAGAAGAGTTTGATCTGTACAAAGATGATAAACTAATGTATATTTTCACTCAAGTTGAGCCAGGTGGACTCTCTGTTACTCCAAAAATTAAACGTTTTAAAGTTAAGTCAGTTTTTGATTCTGGACTTACAGCTTACGATAAAGCTTATAGCTATACAACTCTGGCATCTATGCAAGCAATGCTTCATATACCATCTAATCAATATGATGGTATACACATTTTTTCAAATAATCCACATGAAGATATTTTAAAAATCAAAGAAATACTCCCTAGAAGTGTGACTATTAAAGGGTGGTGGGAGGATAATCTTAACTTTTTTGCTGCACTAGAACTTGAAAAAGTATCCCTATTTATCGTTTTAATGTTGATTATTCTTATAGCATCTATAAATATTATATCATCTCTTTTGATGACTGTAATGAACAGAAGGGGTGAGATAGCCCTTTTGTTATCACTAGGTGCAACAACTGCTGAAGTAAAAAAAGTTTTTCTATACCTTGGAATTGTGATTGGTATTGGAGGAATTGTTGCTGGAGTTATATTTGGTATGAGTGGACTATGGGTACTCAGTACTTTTGATATTGTATCACTCCCTAAAGATGTATATCCGACAACAACACTACCGCTAGACCTGAGCATGAAAGACTTTTTAATGATTGTGTTTGGTGCTTTCGCTATTGTTGTTGTATCAGCTTACTATCCCGCTAAAAAAGCAAGTGAAGTAGATATATTAACTGTACTGAGAAATGAGTAATAGAATTTTTATTTACTCTGGTTTGTATCTTTTATGGACTTAATTAAGTCATAAGGTAGAAGTAGGGCTCTTGTTACAATATTTATCGGTGCTACAGCTATATCTTTTGCTAATAGTGACTTCACTTTTGGATTAGTCAGCTTACCGGTAATCTTCATTGTAGTGGATATGGTATTGTCATCTCCAAGTAGTATATAGCCAACTAGAGGTATTTTTGATACACTGCTACCCAAATCTGTTTTTAGGTTAAGTGTTACATCTATTTTATCTTTGTTTAGATCAGCGATACCGCCACCTAAAATATCAATCTCTTTTGAATCCAAAAAGAAATCAGAAATATTATAAACACTATTTTTAGCATTGAAGTTCACGTAGGCACTTTTAACTTTCAACCCTGATTTACTATAGCCAGGTAGAGAGAAAGTAGCTAATGATGGAACAGTATTTACAAATGCCAGGATATTGTTAATCAGTTTATAATCAATGATAGTCGTATCAGTTATATAGAACAAGCCATCATGATTGTCAATCGTTCCATTCATTGAAAAGTTAAGTTTTCCACCACTAAACTCTGCGAGAGAGAAAAGACTTTCCATGAACTTATCATTAAAATTTTCTCCATATAGATGGATACCTTTGTTTTGCAGTTTAAATCCTGCATTACCACTTTTATGCTCTAGTTGTGCGGTTGTAATGTTATTTTGGTACTGCAGGCTCATTTTATCAGATATAACCTTTCTATTGTGTCCTACGTACAAGTAAGAGTTTGATGCATCTAAGATAATATTTTGATGGCTTTGTGTATTGGTTGTTCTATTGATATCTTTTAGTAGGTTCAATACTTCAGGCATATTTATACCGCTATCTTTAATATTTATAGCAATATTATGATCTATTTTAATATTGATTTTTTCATTTATCTCAATGGATGATTTTCTAGTATTTATCTCTCCACTTATTCTATAATCTTCCACAGGAGTGTTACCTTTTACAAGTAATTTATACGGGTATGAAATATCAGCCCAAAATCCAATAGAGTCCTCACTCTCTTTCTTATGTAGCTCCACCTTGCCTTGCGTTAATTTGAACTCTTTAAGAAATTTTGAATCATTTGATATTTTAGCTAGAGAATTCAGCTTGATCTTCCAGTCTTCATCCGTAATTATAAACTTCGAATCAAGCTCTTTTGACTCTATGCTAATACCATCTTTTATAGATTCTAATGAAAAGACTAGTTTATCTTTTGAGTAAAATAGACTGTCATTATCTTGGATATTTAAATCTTTTAATCCCAATATTCCTTGAGTGTTTTTTGTATTGTAAAAAGCATTAATCTCTGTACTGATAAAACCATCTATACTAAGTAAATTTGCATGCTTCAAGCTGATACTATGGGATCCAATATCAAGCACTGCATTATTTAAGTCAAATTCAGAGCCATCAATACTAAAAAGTATATTCGATATTGGGGAGATAGTAAGTGTATCATCGTATGAAATATTCAGTGGTGTATTTGATTGCGAAAACTCAATATTTTTATATTTAAGCTTTAGTATGTCAGTTCTTAGGTCTAGCTTCATAGTGTCAATAGGTATGTTTCCTGCAACAAACCCCGATGCAACCCCATCTACTTCAAAGAATGTCGCAGGGAGTTTTACTAAAAGCTTATCTAGGTTAAAAGGTACGTTCACCTTATCCAAATTTAGAATAAAGTCATTATACCTCCACCTTGACTTTGCTATATTAATCGTATCATTGTTTGGCGAAATATTATAAACTATTTTGATTGGATTTTTATCTAAAAGTAGGTCACCATTATTGAGAGCTATATGTTCAGTTTGAAAGGAGACAGTACCCTTTGACTTTTTTGCATCAAACACCACATCAACTTCTGCTGTTGCTATATCTTTATATTTTGCTTTCATATTATTTATTTTAACATCATGATTATTGAGCTTTATATATGCATCAAACACGTCAATATTTAATCCAAGGTAGTCAAAATTAGCCTCTTTACTAAAAAAGTCTCCTTTAGTATCAATATCTATTGTAATTAAATTAACTATCAGAGTAAGATTTGTAGTTACTTTACCTTTTTTTTGCAAGAATGGCAGATCTATATTGTAGTTAGATAGTATACTTAGCATATCTTTATTTATCATGCCATCAAAGAGCAAGTGAAGAGTGAGGACTTCCTCTTTTTTGCTAAAATCTATTTTAAGCCAACTCTTGTCTAAAAACATACCGTAAGAATATGCCTCCTTGGGATATATAAATAGTACTCCGTCTTTAAACTCCAAGAGAGTTTTTTCTGTATGAATAGAGTCTAAGTTTCTATCATAAGTATAGTTCATTTTATCTGCAGTGGCTTTTATATGTATATTTTTATAAGCCTCACTTAGCTTATCAAACTCCACAAAACCATTTGCACTGTCAATAGTTGCATACGACATTTCAATAGCATCTAAAGCCCAATATCTTGCCTCTTTAGGTAAATTAGCTATATTGATTAAGTGTGTTATGTCTACTATCTCTTTATTAGCTATTAATTTATAATCAAGTCTCTGCTTGTCTGTATGAATTAACACTTTAGCATCTAAATCATCGTTTATGTTTAGATTAAAAACTGAGCTAAGTTCAATACTCCTAGGGTTGAAGAATAGACTACCGTTTAAGTTAATTTTTCTTTGAGGGTTATTAAACTCATTAATTTTCATATTTAAAAGGTTTGATTCATAATACAGAGAGCCATTAAAATGGAAATCTGGAGATGAAGCTACTATAAAACCTCTCTCTCCATCTCTGTATTTAAACGAAGCGTTTATATCATTTATACTTATTTTTTCAATGACTATGCTCTCAAACCAATTACTAGCAAGAGATAAACTTCTTAGGTACTTATCAGCATTTTTGTAATTAAACTTAGTATCACTGCTTGATTCTTTATTTATAATAGAAATCTCTTTTATCGAAATATCTACTTTTTCATTCCATTTAATGTATAATTGCTTCACATTAACATTTGGAACTGATATATTATCTATATATAAACCATTTTGTAAAAGTATAAAAATAGTGGCGAGCAGCAAAAAAATGAAAGATAGAAAACTAACAATTGTAAAGTATATTGCTGATATCGTATTGATAACTGTTTTATCGTTCATGTACTACCTAAATAAGCCTATTGAAACTCCAAAAGTACTCCATGTACCAAAAGGGTCTATAAATGGGATTATAACACAAATGCAGTCCAAAAACTACGAAGTTAGTAAACTGGATTCATTACTTTTAAGACTCATAGGCTCTCCTCAAAGTGGGTGGATAAATATAGGTGAAACAAAAAGTACAAAAGGTGATTTTTTATACAAACTTACACGTGCAAAAGCAGCTCTTCAAGACATTACACTTATTCCTGGAGAAACTACATATATATTTTTAGATCAATTATCAGACACTCTGGGCTTAGATAGAGAAAAACTTCAGCAAGAGTATGACTCACAAGCAAGACTAGAAGAGGGTATGTTTGTTCCCAACACTTATAAACTTCCGCTTGGAATTACAGAAAAAGAGATTATTCGACTTTTACTAGACCTCTCAGAATCAAAAATGAAAGAGTTTTCCATAAAAGTTTTTGGAAACTATAATGAGACAAAATGGTTTCATTATGTAGCAATCGCTTCTGTTATCCAAAAGGAATCAGCAAATGTTCAAGAGATGCCAATAGTTAGTTCTGTTATTTATAACAGAATTAAAAAAGGTATGAAGCTTCAGATGGATGGCACTCTAAATTATGGAAAATATTCACATATTAAAATAACTCCAAAGCGTATCAGGGAAGACACTTCTGTATATAATACTTACATACATTCGGGTGTACCAAAGCTGCCAGTATGTAATGTGAGCATTGATGCAATCAGAGCGGCAATATTTCCTGCAAAAACAGACTATTTATATTTTATGAAATCAAAAGATGGAAAGCATGATTTTACACGTAACTATTCTACACACTTACGCAACATTAAACGTGCTACAAAATGAAACAGAATTAAAAAACAGCTACTCTTAGTGTTTGGGCTCATCAAACATTATAAATCTTAGTGCTACTATTACTTTGTAAATTTCCATAGAGTTATTACTGCTATAGGAAATAAAAAATTAACCTAAGGACAACATATGTCAAAAATCATTTGGTCAGTTATTGACGAAGCACCAGCTCTAGCGACTTACTCGCTTTTACCAATCGTTAACGCGTTTACTCAAGCAGCAGGCGTTGAAGTTGTAACTAGTGATATCTCACTTTCGGGTCGTGTTCTTGCAGCAATGGGTCTTGCAGAAGATGAATTATCTAAATTAGGTGAAGTTGTACTTCAAGAAGATGGTAACATCATCAAGCTTCCAAATATCTCTGCATCAGTAGGTCAACTTAAAGATTGTATCGCTGAACTTCAAGGTCAAGGTCACGATATTCCTAATTACCCTGAAAATCCAGCAAACGCTGAAGAAGAAGCTATCCAAGCTAAATACTCAGTATGTTTAGGTTCTGCAGTTAACCCTGTATTACGTGAAGGTAACTCTGACAGACGTGCAGCAGTAGCTGTTAAGAAGTTTGCTCAAAATAACCCACATAAACTACGTGCATTCCCAGAAAATGCTAAGTCTTATGTAGCTCACATGGAAGGTAATGGAGACTTTTTTGGTAACGAGAAATCAGTTACAGTTGAAAAAGCTCAAAAAGTTACAATCGCACTTAACGGTAAAGAATTAACTTCTGTTGATGCTCTTGATGGTGAAATCCTTGATGGTACTTACATGTCAATCGCTGCACTTAATACTTTTTATACAAAAACAATTGAAGATGCAAAGAAAAATGATGTTTTATGGTCATTACACCTTAAAGCTACGATGATGAAAATCTCTGATCCTATTATGTTCGGTCACGGTTTCAAAGCATTCTTCGCAGATGTATTCGCTAAACATGCAGATACTTTTGCAGCATTAAACGTTGATCCAAATCAAGGTATGTCTGATTTAGAGAAGAAAATTGCTGGTAATGCTAAAGAAGCTGAAATTAAAGCTGATTTCTTAGCTGCATTAGAATCTGATTCTCCTAAGCTTGCAATGGTTGATTCTGATAAAGGTACAACTAACTTCAATGCATCAAATGATGTAATTATTGATGCTTCTATGCCAGTTGTTGTTCGTGAAGGTGGTAAGCAATGGGATAGAACTGGTGCTGCTGTAGAGTGTGTTGCTGTTGTTCCAGATTCTACTTACGGTATGTTCCATGCTGAAATGGTAGCTGATTGTGTTAAAAACGGTCAGTACGATGTAGCGACTATGGGTACAATGCAAAATATCGGTCTTATGGCTCAAAAAGCTGAAGAGTATGGTTCTCACCCAACTACATTTGAATTAGCTGAAGCTGGTACAGTTACTGTAACTGGTTCGATTGACGGTGAAATGATGTCTTTTGAGTGTGAAGCCGGTGATATCTGGAGAATGTCTCGCACTAAAGATATTCCAATCAAAGACTGGGTTCGTTTAACTGTTGAAAGAACAAAATTTGAAAAAATTCCTGCTATCTTCTGGTTAGATGACACTCGTGCTCACGATATTCAAGTTAAGAAAAAAGTAGATGCATTCCTGAAAGAGTTTGACACTACTGGTTTAGATATTCAATTCATGAACGTTACAAATGCAACTCGTTTCACAAATGCACGTGTACGTGAAGGTAAAAATACTATCGCTGTAACTGGTAACGTTCTTCGTGACCACCTTACTGATATGTACCCAATTTTAGAGCTTGGAACATCTGCAAAAATGCTTTCAATCGTTCCATTATTAGCTGGTGGTGGTCTTTATGAGACTGGTGCTGGTGGATCTGCTCCAAAACATGTTGAGCAATTCGTTAAAGAAGGTCACTTACGTTGGGATTCACTTGGTGAAATCTTAGCACTTGCTGAGTCTTTACGTTTCCTAGGTCAAAAACACTCTGATGCAAAATTAACTGCTTTAACAGCAGGTCTTGATGCTGCAAATGATGGTTACCTAGATAATAACAAAGAGCCAGGTCGTAAAGTTGGTCAACCAGACAATAAAGCTTCTCACTTCTTCGTAGCTCAATACTGGGCTAAAGCACTTGCTGAGGGTGATAACGCTGAATTAGCTGCTAAATTTGCACCAGTTGCAAAAGCATTAGTTGATAACGAAGCAAAAATCATGGAAGAGTTATTAGCTGTTGAAGGTAAAGCTCAAGATATCGGTGGTTATTTCCGCCCAGATGATGCTAAAGCTGAAAAAGCAATGCGTCCATCTGCAACATTAAACGCTATTATCGCTGCGATATAGTTTTTAATTTTAGACCCTGCGTTTTTAACGCAGGTTTCTAATTTTTTGTTTTTAGCTAAATAATAAATTAGCTGAAAATAAAGAATTAAAATAACTCAAAGGAAATGAATGGCAAATAAAGTAACAGTCATTGGAACGGGTAATTTTGGATCAACAGTAGCTTTTATTTTAGCTATGCGTGGATCATGTCACGAAGTTGTACTTCGTGGTAGAAATGTTGATGTAGCTAAAGGAAAAGCTCTTGATATGTCTCAAGCTGCAAACGCAGCAAGAGAGCATACTGTAGTAAGAGCTGCAGAAGGGCCAGAGGATATTGCAGGAAGTAAAATTGTAGTTATTACTGCTGGGGCACCGCGAACACCTGGAATGAGCAGAGATGACCTTCTGACAAAAAATGCTGAGATTGTAAAGGGGTATGCACTGGAAGTCAAAAAGTATGCTCCAGACGCAATAATAGTTGTTGTTAGTAATCCCCTTGATGTAATGACTTATGTTGCACAAAAGTACACCGGTTTTCCAAGAGAGAGAATACTCGGCATGGCAGGAATTTTAGATGCTGCAAGAATGGCCCACTTCATTTATGAAAAATTAGGTTACGGTGCAGGACAGATTCGTGCTACAGTAATGGGTGGACATGGTGATACTATGGTTCCTCTTCCTAAGTTTACTACGGTTGCCGGCGTTCCGATAGACGATCTTCTTGATTCTGAAGAAATTGGTGAAATTGTTCAGAAAACTAGAAATGGTGGAGCTCAAATTGTAAACCTTCTTGGTGATGGTTCAGCTTATTATGCCCCGGCAAAGTCTACAGCGGTAATGGTTGACGCAATTCTAAAGGATACCAAGCAGATTCACTCATGCGCTGTAATGCTTGAGGGTGAATATGGTTATAAAGGAATGGTGAGTGGTGTTCCTGTAATGATTGGTACTGATGGTGCGGAACAGATTATAGAGATGACACTTAAAACATTACAAAGAACTAGATTTAAAAACTCTGTAGCATCTGTTACTGAAATGGTTGATGCACTCTACGCAAATGGCTTCTTTGACGACATTAAAAAGAAATAAACTTTAACTTAAAATTTTTCCAGAAAGGCTTAGTTTTTCTGGATCCTCTTTTTATATATTAGTTTTTCTAATACACTATATCATGTTTCATTAAGTTACATCAATAAATACTATTTTCTTATATAATTCTCATGAAATTTAAATTTAACTTAAACTTTGTTAACCTACCTTCATACTTAATATAAAATTTATACTTAAGTGATTTTATAAATAATTATGGAGTGCTAGATGGATAATCAAAATATTATTTCTATAGATGTACTTATTGTTGGTGGTGGACCTGCTGGTTTATCAACCGCTATTGCTTTAGCTGACAAATTAAAGCAAAAGGGTGAAAATAAAAGAGTTATGCTTGTTGAAAAGGGTAGCTCTATTGGTTCACATATACTTTCAGGGGCTGTAATACGCCCTCAAGTATTTAGAGAGTTATTAACAACAGGTGAGTTTGATGGAATTCCATTTGATTCAAAAGTTGGAGATGACGTAACAGTAAAACTAAATGATAATGGAGGTGAGTTTACACTACCATTTCATCCACCATATATGTCAAATGATGGGAATTATATAGCATCACTATCCCAAATTTGTAGATACTTAGCTACATTGGCCGAGGAGAGAGGTGTAGAGATTTACACTGGATTCTCTGTAGATTCTGTTATATACGATAATGAGAATAGAGTTATCGGAGTAAAGACGAAAGATACTGGTGTTGATCATCATGGAGAAAGACAGAAAAACTTTCAGGAAGGTACAACTATAGAAGCATCAATTACTGTATTTGCTGAGGGAACTAGAGGCTCTGCAGTTAAAACAGTTATAGAGAAGCTAAATCTTGATGGTGGTAAAAAACCTCAGATATACTCTTTAGGTGTAAAAGAGATTTGGAAAGTTCCAGAGGGTAATATCGAGGCTGGTACAGTCAAACACACTTTTGGCTATCCCCTTAAAGATAAAGAAGAGTTTGGTGGTGGTTTTATTTATGGTTTAAGAGACAGTAGAGTTGCTATTGGGCTTGTGGTTGGCCTTGATTATAAAGATCCATCTTTTGATGTTCACGCAGCTATGCAAGTGTGGAAAACGCATCCATATGTATCTAAAATTCTTGACGGTGGTTCAGTGATTGAAGCTGGAGCAAAAACACTTCCTGAGGGTGGTTGGCACTCAGTACCAAAATACTATGCTGATAATATGATGATTGTTGGTGACAGTGCTGGTTTTCTTTCAACTCCTAGACTTAAAGGTATTCATTTAGCTGTAAGATCTGGTATATGTGCAGCAACAGCCGCTGCTGAAGCTTTAATGAATGATGACACAAGTAAAAATTCACTCTCAAGATATGAAGAACTTGTTAATAACAGTTCTATATATACAGAGCTATACCCAGTTAGAAATATGAGAGCGGTTATGCAAGATGGTATGATTCTTGGTGGTCTTAAAATGGGTATTCAGTTAGTGACTGGTGGTACTTGTTTTATGGTTCCAAAAGTTCATAATGACTATAGTGAAACTAAAAAAACTGACGAATATTCCGGTCAACCTTTTGCTGAGAGGTTTGCAGATAAACTAGAGTATGATAAAAAACTTACATTTGACAAAGTTACAACTGTCTATCACTCAAAAGCAATGCATGATGAAGTGCAGGTTCCACACTTGATTGTAAATAATGAAGAGCAGTTTCAATCATCTAATATAGAAGAATATGGTTTAGCAGAAGCATCCATGTGCCCTGCAGAAGTTTATGAACTACATACAGATAAAAAAAGTGATAAAAAATCACTAAGATTACATGCTGAGAACTGTGTTCACTGTAAAACGTGTGATATTAAATCACCTAACAGTGGAATCACTTGGACTACGCCTTATGGTGGTGATGGTCCAGAATATAACATGATGTAAAGTGAGGAGAATATAATATGGCTTTAACAATAATCAGTTTAATGAAACAGGTTCCTTTACCATCAGAAATGAGAATGGGTGATGATGGTCTCATGGATAGAACAAAAGCAAAATCCATCATCAATGTAGATTGTGGATATGCACTTGAAGCTGGACTTCAAATGAAAATAGATAATCCCGATGCAAAATTAATAGTATGTTCAATGGGTCCACCATCTTTTGAGATGTCATTGAAAAAAGCTATCTCTATGGGATATGATGAAGCATATCTTTTAAGTGATAGAAAACTAGGTGGATCTGATACTTATGCAACAGGTCTAGCTATCTCTACAATGCTTAAGCACCTTGGATTTGGTAAAGGACTAAATGAAAATTTTATCATTGTTGCAGGTCGTCAGACAAGTGATGGTGATACTGCTCATGTACCATCGCAGGTAGCTGAGAGTCTTGAAATACCTCAGGCAACATTTATTGAAACTGCTGAGTTAAAAGAAAGGTATATCACAGCAAGAAGAATTATAGAAGCTGGTTACCAGATGATGAAGCTTCCTGTTCCATGTACTCTCTCATTTACTCCAACTGGTATTAGCCCTAGACGACCATCTCTTAGTGGTGCAGTCAAAGCAAGAAACAGCGAGGTTACAGTACTTAGTGTAGCTGATATAAACCTTGATGACAAGATGATTGGACTTAGTGGTTCTCCTACAATTGTTGCTAAAGTTACCAATATTAAAAGTGAACGTGCATCAGTTAAAATGGCAGAGGGACATGGTGAAAGTGCTTTAGTAAATAGCTTTATTGAGAATATGAAGGCTGGTAAAAACACAATTGAAGTAAAAGAGAAAAAAGCGGTAAAAGAGAAGAAAAGACCTGAGGGGTTTGAAGATGTTGACTTTAGAAATGGAGCCTCTGGAATACTCACTTGGGCTGAAGTTGTAAATGGAAAAATTTCGAGACCATCATTAGAACTGTTAACTCCAGCAAAAAGTTTAGCAGCTGACTTAGGTAATAACACAAAGGTTATTACTCTTTTAATTGGTGAAAATATTGGAGACTTAGCATCAGAGTTAATAGCTTATGGTTCAGATGAAGTAGTCGTTGTTAATGATGAAAGGCTCGAAGAATATAGAATACTCCCCTTTTCAACAATTTTTGCACAGATAATCGAAGATAAAAACCCAGAAATAGCACTTTTTGCAGCGACAACTGCAGGACGAGAATTAGCCCCAAGAATAGGTATGAAAGTTGATGGTGGTGTTACGGCCGATTGTACTGAACTAGAAATTGGTGAGCATTTTGATAGAAAGAAAAAAGTTGTTTTTGCTCCAATATTAGAATCAAAACGACCAACTTACGGAGAGTCTAAATTGGCAACAATTTTAGGTTTTGTTTGTCCTCAAATCTCAACAGCTCGTGCAGGTACTTTCGAGGTGCCGACTCTGGATGAAACTAGAGAAGGTGTGATTACACCTTTTGAGCCAGACCTGCCGGAGAGTGATTTTGTAACCGAAATCATTGAGACGGTAAGAGGTGAGGGTGGATTACAGAACCTGTTTGAAGCTGATATCATTGTAACTGGTGGTAGAGGTGCTGTTTCCGATAAAATGCAACTAGTTAAAGATTTAGCTGAAGCTCTAAATAAGCAAGGTATAAACACAGAATGGGCTGTAAGTCGTCCTATAGTTGATGAAAGTCTAGCTGAGTATGCGAGACAGATAGGACAGACTGGTAAAACAATTAGACCAAAAGTTTATATAGCTGTTGGTGTTAGTGGAGCTGTTCAGCATATTGCTGGAATGAAAGAGTCTGAAACTATTGTTGCAATTAATCACAATGCTAAAGAAACTATCTTTCATAATGCTGATTTTGGTATAGTTGGAGATTATGAGGATATAATGCCGGAACTTATTGAAAAAGTTAATGCCGGGTTTACATTTGGCTTAGAAGCAAAATAATATTTAAAACAGTATGAGGAGATTACATGGTGGGTAGAAAAGTAGGAATAGTGGGAGCTGGTTTTGTTGGTGCAACAGCAGCGTATAGTTTAACAATGACAGGTACATGTCATGAAGTTATTCTTTATGATATAAATACAGATGTTGCAAAAGGTAAAGCGATTGATATCGGTCAATCAACTAGCTACTCTCCTCAAGGCACAATAGTTACAGCAGCAGAAACAGCATCTGACCTGAAAGACTGTGACATAGTTGTTATTACAGCAGGTGTACCTCGTAGAAGTGAGATGACAAGAGCTGATCTATTAATGATAAATGCAAAAATCATGAAAGATGTTGTTGGAAATATTGTTGAGCACTCTCCAAACGCTATCATTCTTTGTGTCTCAAATCCATTAGATATTATGACTTACGTAGTGCATAAATTAACTGGCTGGGATAGAAGCAGAATTATTGGTATGGCTGGAGCACTTGATGGTGCAAGAATGGCATATCAAATCAATAAAACTGTTGGTTATGGTTCAGGTCAAATAAGAGCCATGCTTATTGGTGATCACGGACAGCATATGATTCCGATGCCAGAAATTTCTGCTGTTGGCGGTGTTCCTTTAAGTCAGATAATTTCAAAAGAAGATATGGTTGGTATTATTGAGAGAACCAAAGATGGTGGAGCTGAAATAGTTAAGCATCTTGGTACTTCTGCATACTATGCCCCTGGACGTGCAATTTCTGTTATGGTTGAAGCTATGCTTGATGATAGCAGAATTGTAATGCCATCAGCAGTTGTGCTAGATGGTGAATATGGTTATAAAGATATAACAGTAGGTGTCCCTGTTGTACTTGGTGCTAAAGGGGTTGAAGAGATTATCGAACTTGACTTAGATGATGAAACAAAAGCTAAATTTAAAGTTTCAGTTGATTCAATTCAAGAAGGTATCGATATATTAACAGAAAATGGTTTTTTTAAATAAAAATAGCACTATTTAGGTCTGGCATTTGCTCAGACCTTCTCTTTCTTTCCACCTTTATCACACTTCTGCTCATTAAAATTAAATTCAAGCATTTTTTTATTCAAATATAGATAGACTGTTGAAAATAATTATAGGGAGACTTTTATATGAGAGAAATTGAATTTGATGTCATAGTTAAAGCTGTTAGAGACATTATAGTTCACTGTGGAACTGATTTACCACAAGATGCTTATGATGCTTTACAGAATGCTATGGAGAATGAAAAATCACCGGTAAGTAAAGAAGTTATAAGACAGATACTTGAAAATGCAGATATCGCAAAAGATGAAAAGAGACCACTTTGTCAGGATACTGGACTCGCAGTATTTTTTGTAAATGTTGGTGAAGATGTAAAAGTTAAAGGCGGTCTTTTAAGGGACGCAATAAACAAAGGAACAGAGCAAGGGTATACAGAAGCATATCTAAGAGCTAGTACTTGTGAGCCTTTTTCTCGTGCAAATCTAAAAGATACAGTTGGATACAACTTACCGGCTATCGTTCATTTTGATATAGTATTAGGAGATAAGATAGATATAGAATACGCTGCTAAGGGTGGTGGTTCTGAGAATGTATCTCGTGCAAAAGTACTTCCTCCAGCTGCTGGGAAAGATGGTGTAGTTGAGTTTGTTAAAGAGTGTATCTCTGATGCAGGTCCTAACCCATGTCCTCCAATCACTGTTGGAGTAGGAATTGGCGGTACATTTGAGAAAGCTGCAATTAGTTCTAAACATGCACTGTTTAGAGATATCGGCAGCAAAAATGAAGATCCGGAAATGACAGAACTTGAAGAGAGAATGATTACTGAGATTAATAACTTAGGAATCGGTGCAATGGGTATGGGTGGAACTAAAACGGCACTTGCTGTCCATATTGAGTCTAATCCTTGCCATATTGCATCTTTACCAGTTTCAGTAAATGTTCAGTGCCATAGCTCACGTCATACACATATTACAATATAAGGAAGATTTAAAATGTCAAAAACTTATAATTTAACGACCCCCTTAACTGAAGAGACTACAAGGAGCCTAGAAGCTGGAGATATAGTTTATTTAAATGGTACTATATTTACTGCTAGAGATGCTGCACATAAGAGACTTGTTGATCTTATTGAAGCTGGCGAAGAGCTACCTTTTGATTTAGAGGGAAGCATTATCTATTTTGTTGGACCAACACCGCCAAAACCAGGTGACCCAATAGGAAGTGCAGGGCCTACAACGAGCTATAGAATGGATAGCTACTCTCCAACAATGCTTAAAAATGGTTCAAAAGGCATGATAGGTAAGGGTAAGCGTAATCAAGAAGTAAAAGACGCATGTAAAGAGTATGGTGGAATTTACTTTGGTGCCACAGGTGGTGCCGGTGCATTACTGGGTAAACAAATTTCAGAAGCTGAAGTGATTGCATATCCTGAGCTTGGCCCAGAAGCAGTTAGAAAAATTACAGTTAAAGATTTTCCTGTAACGGTAATTAATGATACTTTTGGTAACGATCTTTACCAAATGGGTAGAGAGCAATACGAGGTTAAATAGCCTTATTGCTACGATTAGTAGCAATGCATTGAGAAGCCTTACAGAGTATTGTAAAGTTGAATAAATAAGTAGATATAATAAAAACAATAAATTTTAGGAGGAGTATAGATGAACGTACATGAGTATCAAGCAAAACAAATTTTTGCTAAGTATGGTGTTCCAACACCAAAAGGTATAATGGCAGAGAGCGTAGATGCGGCAGTTGAAGCTGCAAAAGAGTTAGGTGGACCTGTTTGGGTTGTTAAAGCTCAAATTCACGCAGGTGGACGTGGTTTAGGTGGTGGTGTTAAGCTAGCTAAATCTATTGAAGAAGTAAGAGAATTATCAGATGAGATTCTTGGAATGACTTTAGTGACTCACCAAACTACTGCTGAAGGTAAACTAGTACAAAAGCTTTACATCGAAGATGGTGCTGACATTAAAGATGAGTTTTACCTTTCTGTTGTTTTAGACAGAAAACTAGAAATGCCTTTAATTATGGCTTCTACTGAGGGTGGGATGAATATTGAAGATGTTGCTGAAAATACTCCAGAGAAAATTATCACTATTCCTGTTGATCCAGCTATTGGTTTTCAAGGTTTTCATGGTCGCGAGTTAGCTTTTGGTCTTGGTATCACTGATAAAAATGAACAAAAGAACATTATCGCGTTTGGACAAAAACTTTTCAAACTTTACATGGAAAATGATGCAGAGATGATTGAAATCAATCCTCTTGTAAGAACTGGTTCAGGCGAGTTTTTAGCGCTTGATGGAAAAATGGGGTTTGATAATTCTGCTTTAGGTCGTCAGCCAGAAATTTTAGCGATGAGAGATTTAACTGAAGAAGATGCTGATGAAGTTGAAGCTGCTAAGTATGGTCTTTCTTATGTTGCTCTTGATGGTGAAATTGGTTGTATGGTAAATGGTGCTGGTCTTGCGATGGGTACTATGGATACGATTAACCACATGGGTGGAACTCCAGCTAACTTTCTAGACGTTGGTGGTAGTGCAAACGCAGAAACTGTTGCAAAAGGTTTTGAGATTATTCTTAAAAACCCTAATGTAAAAGCAATTTTCGTAAACATTTTTGGTGGTATCGTTCGTTGTGATCGTATTGCTAATGGTATTATCGAAGCAACTAAGATTACAGATGTTAACGTGCCAGTTATTGTTCGTCTTGATGGAACAAACGCACCAGAAGCAGCAGAGATTCTTAAAAATGCAAATATTTCTAACTTAATTGTTGGAAGCGATTTAGGTGACGGTGCTGCTAAAGCAGTAGCTGCAGCAAAAGGAGAATAATTAAATATGTCAATTTTAGTAAATAAAGATACAAAAATAATCGTTCAAGGTTTTACAGGAAAAGAGGGTACTTTCCATGCTGAACAATGTATAGACTATGGAAGTCAAATTGTTGGTGGTGTTACACCAAACAAAGGTGGTCAAGAGCACTTAGGAAAACCAGTATTTAATACTGTTTCTGATGCTGTTAAAACTACAGGCGCTACTGTTTCTATGATTTTTGTTCCACCTGCTTTTGTTGGTGATGCTGTAATGGAAGCTGCTGAAGCTGGGATTGAACTTGCTGTTATCATTACAGAAGGTGCTCCAGTTAAAGATATGCAAATGGCTAAAGCTCATGCAACTAAGCATGGTATGAAAACACTAGGGCCAAACTGTCCTGGTATCATCACGGCCGAAGAGTGTAAAATTGGAATTATGCCTGGTATGATTTTTAAAAAAGGTAATGTTGGTCTTATCTCTAAGTCTGGTACATTAACTTATGAAGGTACTAACCAAGTTGTTCAAGAAGGTTATGGTATTACAACTGCTGTTGGTATTGGTGGAGACCCAATCATTGGTCTTTCATACAACCAACTTCTACCAATGTTTGAAGCCGATCCAGATACAGAGTGTATCGTTATGATTGGTGAAATTGGTGGAGATCTAGAGATTCAAGCTGCTAAGCTTATCAAGGAACAAATCACTAAGCCAGTTGTTGCGTTTATTGCAGGTCAAACTGCTCCTAAAGGTAAAACTATGGGTCACGCTGGTGCTATCGTTTCAGGTTCTGCAGGAACTGCAGCTGAAAAAATGGCTGCTCTTGAAGCTGCAGGTGTAACAGTTGTTGTTTCTCCAGCTGAAATTGGTAAAGCAGTTACTAAGGCTATGTCTAAATAATGTTACAAACTTTAGAACTACATAACCTTAGTTGTGGTGGCTGTGCTGCTACAATAAGAACAACGCTTGATATCGCTGGTTTTACATCTGTAAGAGTTGACCTATTAAGTACTCCGCATTCAGTGACTGCTGAGATAGAAGATGAAAAACATATGGAACTTCTCAAGACAGTTTTGAGAGACCATGGTTATCCTCCACTTAGTGATCATGTGGAGATACCTGATGAACCGGTAGAGTATAATTTTTCTTAAATAAGATTATCTCTCCAAAAGCAACCTGTAATAGGGTTGCTTTTTTTTGATGAACTACTTAATATTAAACAATATTATACTTTTATACTTTCCCAAAAGAAATCTACATGCTTTTCGAACTGAGTTGATAGGGCATTAGTAGATAAAGAATCAAACCTCATAAGCGTTACCTGAAGCCTCATATAGAATAGGGTGGATAGAAACTCATAAGAGACCATCATAGGATCTCCAGAACGTATCAAAGAGTTCTGCATCATTATAAAGAAGCCTTCAGACAATACTTTTATATTCTTATCGTGAAATTCACTCATAAACTGCTCTCTAAGCTCTCTATTTTGCAGTAGCTCTATCATGAGTAGTCTAAACATACTTTCGTTGCTCTTATCAAACGTGAGCATCTTATACTGCATTGTAAACTTCTGTAAAAAAGGCTTTCCTCGACTTGCCAATTCCTTTACTTCTTCATCACTAATAGAGAAGGGCGAGGAGAATATATCTTTTGCTACCTCTAAAAATATCTCTTCTTTATTTTTAAAATGATTATAAAGAGCACT
>Ga0209345_10002356_pt1 | contig 20953 bp, 18 predicted proteins | sample Cruoilmetagenom7_FD_187294 | JGI IMG/M metagenome (GOLD analysis project Ga0209345, IMG submission 187294) | Oil polluted marine microbial communities from Coal Oil Point, Santa Barbara, California, USA - Sample 7 (SPAdes) (version 2) | ecosystem: Environmental > Aquatic > Marine > Oil seeps ... | reverse complement strand
GGTTATTTGACTTAGCAATTTGATAAGATTTTAAGTATTTACTTAATGCATATTGATTATTGTTTCTTGCTTTTTCTAAATCGCCATAGATTTGTAAATCGAATGAATATCCGTAGGAGTTCTTTCTAGAAGTATCTATTTTAATTGCTTTAAGAATGTAGCTTTGAGCCTTTGAAAATTCTGATAACTCAACATAACAACCAGAAATATTTGAATATAGACTTGCTCTTCCAGATTTACTATTGAATGTAATTTTTTCCTTTTCTGATTTTAAATAATATGCTAATCCCTTTTCAAAATTATTTTGCTCACAATAGATATTTGCAATGTTAGCTAATGAGGACGAAGCATTAATCTTCAATTCTTTTTTTAATTGATACGATTTTGTGTAATATTCTAACGCTTTTATGAAATCTGAACGATCCTCATAAACTGCACCTATATTATTATTTATATATGCAACCCCTTTTTGAAAATTTAACTTTTCATAAGAAGTTAATGCTTCAAAATAATAGGCTAAAGATTTTTCATATTCTGAAAGGTAATAATAACCTATACCTAAATATTGATTAGCAATGGCAATTCCTTTTGTAAAATCTCCTTTTTCAAAATACTTTTTTGATTTTTTATTGTTTAATATAGATTGTGCATATTCTGCCCTATATTCACTAATGATACCCAAGTTAGAATATCCATAGCCTAGTCCCTTATAAAAATTATTTTTTTCAGATAACTTGATAGCTTTGTTGGCATATACTTCAGCACTATCTAAATTTGTCCCGTAAAATTCTTTAGAGATTTCTAAATATTTCATTACCGAAGTTGTATCAATTTGTGAATACAATGGCCTAAAACAGGCAAAGGTAAATATGAAGAAGAAGAAGAAGAATTTTTTAATCATTTATATGATGAAGTAATGCAAAAACTATAGTCTATAAAAATTATTTCTTTTTAAAAAATTAAAGATATGACTATATTTTTAATTTTTAAAAAAACCTTCAACATGTTATTTTTCTTTTAGTAAAAACAACACTCCCAATCTCTAATTAACTAGTAATTTTCTAACAATTTGAGTAGTTTCAGATTTAAAAGATATAAAATACAAACCTTGTAACATATTAAAATGAACTAAGTTATCACCTTCTGAAATAGCTATACTTTCTATTAATTCTCCTTGAATTCCGTAGATATCTACACGAGTAAAAAAATATTTATTATTGAAATTAATTTGATTTCTTGCAGGGTTAGGATAAAAACTAAAACTATCTACAGAGAATTCATTCACTGAAAGTATTTCACAGCCAACACCTACAGGATCGTAAATCACTTCACCTAAACTACCGTCGTCTGTTTGGTGAAATATAACAGATTCTGCATCTGCCAAAGTATTTACCTGCCCTTCAATCCAACAATTATTTTTTGCTAAAAGTGTATTTGAAGTGTTATTATACAAAGCATAAACTTCACCTCCATTTCCGTTTTCAGAAAAAACATTTTCACCAGTGTTATCAATTTCATCACCTAAATTAATAGATGCTGTACCGATAACTGTTATTCCCCATAAATTTCTTCGTATTTCGTTTCCGCTAGCAATTACTTCCATAACACCAGAAGATGTATTTAGTGACATACCGCTCCCGCCAGACAAAGGCAAATTTTGAGTGTTATTATCTTCAATTATATTGTCTCGGATATAAGCAAATGAATTGGGTCCAACTACGGTTAAACCATATCTGTTATTTTGAACAATATTATCATCTATAATTACTCGAATCGTTCCTCCTACTAAATTTGCAACTGCAATACCGCCTACCATATCAAGGCTTGGATCTCCAATTATGGTATTTTGTGTAATCTTTAAAGTATCTAATATTCTAGTTGCCCCCATATTTATTTGAGGGCGATTGGAGTTTAATTGATTATTGCCTTCTATATAATTATTAAAAATATTAGCTGAAACACTTTGATTTGCTCCAGAAGCAATCGCTGGTAACGCATTAAAGGTTATGGTGTTATTTGTTATTTGAGGAGTTCCTCTCGACAAAGAAATTACGGCTCCTGTAGTGGCTCCTCCGTCAACATTTTGAGAAACCGTACAGTTATTTAATGTAAAAGATTCGGTTAATACTCTAAGTCCTCCTCCGTATTCTATGGTTGTATTCTGAATATTAATATCTGAAAATTCTTCAAACCTAAAACCTTCATATGGTGATGCTTGATTTAAAGCAGTAATTGTTACTGCATTTGAATTTATAGTAAAAGTTCCAAAAACAGTTATTAATAAATCTGTATCTATAGAAAGTATTATATCTGTGTCTATAGTTACTGTGTCATTTTCAGAAATAATTAAATTTTCTAATAATGAATAATTACTTCCAGAAATTACAATTGTTGATGGACTAACATTCGCAATATCATCTAAAGTCCAATTAACACCAGTATTGGGAGTCGTATAGGTTTGAGATAGTGCTGTTGAAACAATAACACAAAATAAAATAATTGATAGAAATATTTTTTTCATTTATAAGAAATTAAAGCTTAATAAGAATACAAAAGTAAGTATCTAAATGGAATACAAACTAAAAAAGCCTCTCAAAATTGAGAGGCTTTTAAAATGTGCGGGCGGGGAGACTCGAACTCCCACGCCGTGAAGCACTAGATCCTAAGTCTAGCATGTCTACCAATTCCATCACGCCCGCAGACCTACTTTACAATAAATGTTTTGTAAAGCGAGTGCAAATATAAACAAGATTTATAATTTACAAGCAAAAGCATTCTAAAAATAACGCTTTTTATTACTTTTACAGTTCTTCAAAAAAAAATATCAATGAAAAGTGCAAAATCTTATATCGATGAGAATAAACAAAGGTTTATTGATGAATTAATCGATCTTTTAAAAATTCCTTCAATTAGTGCTGATTCTGCTTATAAAGCAGACGTAATTCTTACCGCTGAAGCAGTACGTGATAGCTTAATGAAAGCTGGATGTGATTCCGTGGAAATATGTGAAACACCTGGATATCCTATCGTTTATGGTGAAAAAATAATCGACGCAGATTTACCAACTGTGTTGGTCTATGGGCATTATGATGTACAACCACCAGATCCATTAGATTTATGGGACAGTCCACCATTTGAACCAGTAATTAAAGAAACTGAACTGCATCCTCAAGGAGCTATTTTCGCTAGAGGAAGTTGCGATGACAAAGGTCAAATGTACATGCATGTAAAGGCCTTAGAATACATGACTTCAACCGGACAATTACCTTGTAATGTTAAGTTTATGATTGAAGGTGAAGAAGAAGTTGGTAGTGAAAGTTTGGGTTGGTTCGTTGAAAGAAACCACGAAAAATTAGCGAATGATGTGATACTTATTAGTGATACTGGAATGATCTCACCAGATGTACCATCTATAACAACTGGTTTACGAGGATTAAGTTATGTTGAAGTTGAAATCACAGGTCCTAATCGTGATTTACACAGTGGTTTGTACGGAGGCGCTGTTGCAAATCCAATTAATATTTTAACTAAAATGATTGCTTCATTACACGATGAAAACAATCATATTACGATTCCAGGTTTTTACGATAATGTAGATGAGCTTTCTTTAGAAGAAAGAGCAAAAATGGCAGAAGCTCCTTTTAGCAAAGAAGCATATAAAAAAGCCTTAAATATTGATGACACCTATGGTGAAAAAGGATATACAACGAATGAACGTAATTCGATACGTCCTACTTTAGATGTCAACGGAATTTGGGGAGGTTATATTGGTGAAGGTGCTAAAACAGTAATCGCTAGTAAAGCCTATGCAAAAATTTCGATGCGATTGGTTCCTAATCAGAATTGGGAAGAAATCACTGATTTATTTAAAAATCATTTTGAAAGTATTGCTCCAGCGGGAGTTCGCGCTAAAGTAACTCCTCATCATGGAGGGCAAGCTTATGTAACACCTATAGATAGTTTAGGCTATAAAGCTGCTGAAAAAGCATATGAAGCTACCTTCGGAAAAACCCCAATTCCACAACGTAGTGGAGGAAGTATTCCTATTGTTGCATTGTTTGAAAAAGAACTAAAAAGTAAAACTATCCTTATGGGCTTCGGTTTAGATAGTGATGCAATACACTCTCCAAATGAACATTTTGGAATTTGGAATTACCTAAAAGGAATTGAAACCATTCCTCAGTTTTTTCATTATTTTACTGAAATGAGTAAATAACAAAAAAAAGCCTAGAATTAAATTCGAGGCTTTTTTTTATTCTATCTGAAATACTTAAATTTTCTTTACATAATCTGTAATAATAACTATTTGAGTAGGCCCTACTTTTCCTTCAATAAATTTTTCATTTTCTCTATCTAAAGAAATACGTCTTACAGCAGTTCCTTGTTTTGCAACCAGACTCGAGCCTTTTACTTTTAGGTCTTTTATCAGCACCACACTATCTCCAGTTTGTAATACAACTCCATTGGCATCTCTATGTACAATTGCATCTGTTTTATCTTCAGCATCTCCTTCAGCAGCTGCCCATTCTAATTGTTGTTCATCTAAATACATCATGTCTAACAAATCTTGAGACCATCCAAATGATTTTAGCCTATGAAGCATTCTCCATGACATAACTTGCACTGGAGCAGCTTCACTCCACATACTTTCATTTAAACATCTCCAATGATTTGAATCTCTGTTTTCTTCATCTTCAAATTGAGACACACAAGTAGTACATGCCCAAACCGCAGTATCCACATCTTTAATATATTCAGGTGTTTTTGGAACAACATACATTTCTAAATGTTCATTATGCCCACAAAACTCACATTTCTCTCCTGCTCTTTTTTTTACTTCTCTTTCAAAACTCATATATTTTCTGCGAAGGCAGGAATCGTATACCCAGCTTCGGCTTTTTTATAATTAGTTCTACAAATGTAAACATCCTAGAAGATTGATGGTGTTTTTCTTCTGAAAAAAAATACACTCTACATTTGTAGAACTGAAATATAAGCTCTATGTTTGTAGAATCAATTCTAAGATTGTAGAGAATGAAATTATCAAACACTGAAGAACAATTAATGCAAATTTTATGGAAGCATGAAAAAGCTTTTATGAAAGATTTGTTAGAATCATATGATGATCCTAAACCTGCAACAACAACTATTGCCACGCTTTTAAAAAGAATGATCGATAAAGGATTTGTATCCTATAATCAAATGGGGAACTCTAGACAATACTTTCCTTTAGTAAAAAAATCTGATTATTTTTCAATTCACATGAATGGGCTTATCAAAAACTTTTTCAATAATAGTGCTGCACAATTTGCTTCATTTTTCACTTCTGAAACTAATTTAACAAAAGAAGAATTAAAAGATTTAAAAGCATTAATCGATTTAGAAATTAAAAAGAAATAATGATGTTAATGTTCTTATTAAAATTTAGTGCTTGTATGAGTATTCTTCTCATTTTCTATAAACTAATATTAGAAAAAGAAAACTTTCATGTTTTTAAGAGATTATATCTATTAGGATCGATTATAATTTCAATAATATTCCCTGTAATAACATTTACAAAATACATTGAACCAATACATCATATCAATCAACCAATAGGTGATATTATTATTACCTCTGAAACATCATTTAGTTATATTCCCATTATCATTTTTTCTATTTATGGAGTGGGCTTAATTATATTTGGATATAAATTTATCAGAAATTTATATCAGATTGATTCTAGAATAAAAAGTAACAAAAAAATTAAAACAGAAGGTTTTATAAGTGTTTTGCTAAAGGAACCTGTGTTACCTCATACTTTTTTCAATTATATATTCTTTAATAAAACTAAGTTTGAGAATAGACAAATTCCAGAAGAAGTTATCCTACATGAAAAAACACATGCCAAACAAAAACATTCAATCGATATTCTATGTATCGAATTACTTTTAGTGATTTTCTGGTTTAATCCAATTCTATATTATTTAAAACATGCAATCAAATTAAATCATGAATTTCTTGCAGATCAAGCGGTTTTAAAAAACGGAACATCTACTTTAAATTATCAAAAAATACTATTAGCATTCTCATCAAATGCAAATTATAGTCCCTTGGCAAATGCCATTAATTATTCATTCATCAAAAAACGTTTTACAGTTATGAAAACACAAACATCAAAAAAATCTATTTGGCTAAAAAGCCTATTAATTCTACCACTACTAGCCATTTTACTATTTAGTTTTAGTACTACAGTAGAAGTTGAAAAAGAAGGCAATTCAATTGAAACATTCACAGTTCAAGACGGCGCAACAAAAAAACAAGTCACTGAATATAATAAGCTAGCAAAAAAATATAATTCACAAAATGGAGAAAGAATTGTTATCCTTAAAAAGGAAATAGAGCGTATAAATTATTTATATAGCTTAATGAGTAGTTCTCAAAAGAATGCTGCTGAACCTTTTCCAAATTTTCCGCCTCCGCCTCCACCAAAAGTTATTAAAGGAGTAAATGATAAGGATTCTAACATCCCGCCACCTCCACCTCCAGCACCTAAAGTTATTAAGGGTATAAATGATGAAAACCCTAACATTCCACCGCCACCGCCACCTGTTCCAAATATGGAAGATTTAGCAAAACAAGGTGCTACATTTTATTATGATGGAAATAAAATATCCGATAAAAAAGCTATTCAACTTTACAAGAAAAACAAAAAACTCAATGTTCAGGTAAGTAAAGTTAACTCTAAAAATCCCGTAGTAAAGCTTTCCAATAAGCCTATTAAGGTTGATAAAACTTCAGATTCAACTAAAGAAAAAATTCAATCTCGGTCACTAAAAACGAAAGATTCAAAAGCTGAACTTAAAAAACTATCAGAAAATGGTGCTAGATTTTTCTTATTCGATGGTGGCCCTCATTTTAAAAACGGAGAGGAAGTTACTCTAGAAAAAGCTTTAGAAATCATTAAAAAAATTAATGGGCTTACAATTAATGTTAAAGACGACTATCTTTATACAATTGTTGAACTTAGAGTACCTGGCTGCTAAAAATTTTAAATAAAATACATGAACAATTAAAAGTGTTTAAAAGGATTTCCTCTTAAACACTTTTTTATTCATCACATTTTTCTGTAACAAACTGAAGATTTTTGCGTTATATAAGCTCATCAATCAAAAATCTAACTCATGTTAAAACGTTTTTTTATTTTCTGCTCTGGTGCAGATACCTATATTTTAGATCAATGCTCTGCCGGAGAACAAACTAAATATGCAGGTATTGGCGCAACTGTTTTTTTTACTGCAGTAATGGCTTTTATTGCTTCCGCTTATGCCTTATACACTGTATTTGATAATTATATTACAGCAATATTTTTTGGATTTATATGGGGGTTATTAATATTTAATTTAGATCGTTTTATAGTTTCAACTATTAAAAAAAGAAACAACTTCTTTGATGAATTTTTACAAGCAACCCCTAGACTTTTATTAGCAGTTATTATCGCAATTGTAATTGCCAAGCCTTTAGAATTAAAAATATTTGAAAAGGAAATCAATCAAGTGTTGTTAGAGGAAAAAAATGAAATGACTTTAGCTAATAAAGATCAATTAGCACTTCAATATACACCTCAACTTACAGCATTCACTTCAGAAATAGAAACCTTAAAAAAGGAAATTACTGATAAAGAAACTGAAGTTAACGCACTTTACGATACTTATATTTCTGAAGCTGAAGGAAGAGCTGGCACAGAATTATTAGGAAAAGGTCCTGTGTACCAAGAAAAAAGAGATAAACATGATGCAGAACTTGCTGCCTTAACTGAATTGAGAAAAACCAATTCAGAAAAAATAGTAGCTATAGAATCTTCAATGACATTACTATCTGAAGAATATAATACAAAAGTTGCAGATACGCAGCCTGTCATTGATGGATTTGATGGCTTAATGGCAAGAGTCAATGCTTTAAACAAATTACCATGGCTACCTTCCTTATTTATATTTCTATTGTTTTTAGCAATAGAAACATCTCCCATTTTAGCAAAATTACTATCCCCAAAAGGTGTATATGACATAAAATTAGAGGAAGAAGAAAACGCTGTTAAAACATGGAATGAACAACAAGCTCAACAAAGAGCCGTAATGTTAACAACCGATACGGAAGTAAATAATAGGGTATATTCAGACATTGCTAAAGAAGATGAGTTATACGATTATAAAAGGAAAAAGGCCCGAGAATTATTACAACTTCAAGCTGATGCTTTTCATAAAAAACAAAAAAGAATTATAGGCTAATTATCTTATTATTATACTACTACCCTTTGCCTTGCCAAAGGGTTTTTGTGCATTAAATATATTTAAGACATTTTTATCTTTTTATCTTAAATATGACAAAAATCATATATTATCTGTCCTATGGCATTTACATTTGTCCAAAATTAACATCAAATAATAACACCCATGAAGAACTCAATTAAAGGACTTGCTTTACTATTCATTTTCTCACTAACAATCATAAGTTGTGGTGGTGGAGAGAAAAAAGAAAAAAAACAAGTTAAAATAGGAAGCAAAGAGAAAGTAGAAAAGAAAAAAGAAGTAAAAAAAGAAGAGAAAAAATCTACTATCGATTTAAGTAATAAAGGAATTGGTCCTGTAACTTCGGTTGATTTAGGTGATACTGTAGATGATGCTATGGCAGCAAGTGGAGCAGAAATTTTTAAAACAAAATGTACTGCATGTCATAAAGTAGGGAAAAAATTTATTGGACCTGATGTAACAGGAATCATGGATAGAAGGGCTCCAGAATGGACGATGAATATGATTTTAAATCCAAGTGAAATGGTAGCAAAAGACCCAATTGCTAAACAACTTCTTATCGATTTCAATGGTTCACCAATGGCGAATCAAAGCTTAACTGAAAAAGAAGCAAGAGATATTTTAGAATACTTTAGAACCCTTAAATAACTAAATACTTTCAACCAATGAAAAAAACAATTAATATTCTTTTAGTTGCTTTAGTTGTACTGCTTATTTCAAGTTGTAAAACAGAAACTAAAACCGAAAACAATGCGACGGCTCCAGAAGTTAAAACAGAAGAAACTGGAAAAAAACAAGGCCAAGCATTTCTTAAAGACGACGAAGGAAAACCAAATGTTTTAAATATAGCAATTGGATCTCCAGATCACACAACTTTAGTTGCTGCGGTTCAAGCTGCAGAATTAGAAAATGCATTAGTGAATGCAGGACCATTAATGGTTTTTGCTCCAACAAATGATGCATTTGCAGCTTTACCAGAAGGAACAGTAGAAAACTTACTTAAACCTGAAAATAAAGATGCATTGGCAAATATTTTAAAATATCATGTTACTCCTGGTAATTACTCTAAAGATTTTTTAAAGAAATTTAAAAAATTAGGTCAAGCAAATAATGGATATGTTACAGTTGAAGTTAAAGGGGATGATGTATATGTTGGTGGCGCTAAAATTTTAGGAAGTGTACCAGCAGGAAACGGTATCGTTCACGTGATTGACAAAGTAATGTTACCTCCTTCAGAATAAATAACTAAACAGAAATAAACAATACACATGAAAAAATTAATTAATATTTTAGTATCACTACTATTTTTAGCTGGAATTTTCAGTTGTAATACAGGTGATTCAACGAAGAGTGGAAGCCAAGGGGCTCTTAACTCAAACGCTGCTGAAAAAGTTTATGTAGCGCCAGGTGAATACGACGAGTTTTATGCTTTTGTATCTGGTGGATTTAGTGGACAATTAGCTGTATATGGTTTACCTTCAGGTAGATTATTTAAAGTGATTCCTGTATTCTCTCAAGATGCAGAAAAAGCTTATGGTTATAACGAAGAAACTAAACCTATGTTAAATACTTCTCATGGATTTGTTCCTTGGGATGATTCTCACCATCCAGATATTTCTCAAACAAATGGAGTTTTAGATGGTCGATGGATATTTATCAATGGTAACAATACACCTCGTATTGCAAAAATTGATTTAACAACTTTTGAAACAACTGAGATTATCGAAGTCCCTAACAGTGCTGGTAACCACAGTTCTTCTTTTGTTACTGAAAATACTGAATATGTAGTTGCTGGAACACGTTTTTCTGTTCCTGTACCTCAACGTGATATGCCAATTAAAGAATACAAAGGTAACTTTAAAGGAGCCTTATCTTTTATTAGTGTAGATCCTGAACATGGTGAAATGGATATAAAATTCCAAATTATAATGCCAGGTTTCAACTATGATCTTTCTCACCCAGGACGTGGAAAATCTCACGGATGGTTCTTCTTTACTACATATAATACTGAAGAAGCAAATTCATTAATGGAAGTTAATTCATCTCAAAATGATAAAGATTTTATTGCTGCCATCAACTGGAAAATGGTAGAAGAATATGTTTATAATGGTGGTGGTACAATGATGCCAACTAATTACGCACATAACATTTACGATGAAAAAACACATACTGCTACTTCAACTATGATAAAAGAAGTACGTGTTGTTAATCCTTTAGATGTTCCTGGTGCTGTATTTTTATTACCTACTCCTAAATCTCCACACGGTTGTGATGTAGATCCTTCAGGTGAATATATTGTTGGTAACGGTAAGCTTTCAGCTAACTTAACAATACATTCATTTACAAAAATGCTTGATGCGATTGAAAACAAAAAGTTTGATGGTGATGCATATGGAATTCCAATTTTAAAATTCGAAGATGTTTTAGCAGGTGTTGTTGAGCAACCAGGATTAGGACCTTTACATACTGAATTTGATGGAAAAGGAAATGCTTATACTACATTCTTTATTTCTTCGGAAGTTGTAAAATGGAAATTAGGAACATGGGAAGTTGTAGATAGAAAACCTACATATTACTCTGTTGGTCACTTAATGATTCCTGGAGGAAATTCTCAAAAACCATTTGGTAAATATGTACTTGCAATGAATAAAATCACGAAAGACCGTTATTTACCAACAGGTCCTGAGGTAACTCAATCTGCGCAATTATATGATATTACAGGTGAAAAAATGGAATTATTATTAGATTTCCCTACAATTGGAGAGCCTCACTATGCTGCAGGTATTCCGGCGGATATCATAATGAAAAATTCAAGAAAAATATTTAAGCTTGAAGAAAATGAGCACGAATATGCTGTAACTACTGAAGCTGATACTAAAGTAGTTCGTAAAGGAAAAGAAGTTCATATTTATATGACTATGATTCGTAGTCACTTTGCTCCAGATAACATTGAAGGTGTAAAAGTGGGTGATAAAGTTTATTTCCACGTTACCAATTTAGAACAAGATTACGATGTACCTCACGGTGTAAGTATGATTGGAGCTAATACTTCAGAGTTATTAATAATGCCAGGACAAACTGAAACATTTGTATGGGAACCTAAACAAGTAGGTGTTTGGCCATTCTATTGTACAGATTTCTGTTCAGCATTACATCAAGAGATGCAAGGATATGTAAGAGTATCTCCAGCATCATCTAACCTAGAGTTATCTTGGTCATTAGGAGAAGATTAATTGTTTTTAGTAGTGGAAGTATTTTATTGATTAGTGATTAGTTGTATTTCCAAATTGAAGGCGGGAGTTGTTAATTTCTCCCGCCTTTTACTAAAAAACGTTATTTAATTAAACTAACTATTCTATCATTATATAAACGCATTTATAAAATTCATTGCAAATCTTCAACCAATAAGCAATGTTAAAAAAATGCTCTAAACTGATGTTTCTTTGCAACCTATTCTGTAAAAAAGTTGCGCAATTTCAAAATAAAATACTATGAAAAAGTCACGTTTAATGATGATTATTGGATCCCTTCTAATTTTAGGATTATTTATTTTTCCTTTATGGAATATCACACTTGAAGCTCCTCAATATCCTATTCCTTTAGGTATGGATATCTATATTAACGATTTTGCAGATGCACATCCTCATGATATTAAAAACATTAATTTAATGAATCATTATGTGGGTATGCAATACATTCCAGAAAGCATTCCTGAATTTAAAATATTTCCTGCTGTAATTATTACAATGGCTATTTTAGGGCTATTAATAGGCTTTAAAGGAAATTACAAATGGTTTTTAGGTTGGTTTATTGTTATGGCTATATTAGGTGCTGCAGGTATATATGATTTCTATTTATGGGAACATGATTACGGACATAATTTAGACCCTAAAGCCATCATGAATTTTAAAAACCCAGATGGTAGTGTTATGGGCTTTCAACCTCCATTATTTGGAACTAAACACATATTAAATTTTACAGCTCATTCATATCCACAATTAGGAGCTTACTTTTTAGGAACGGGTATGTTTTTATCTTTTATTGCTTATTTTGTAGGCAAGAAAGAAAACAAATCTAAAGCTTAATACATATGAAACGGTTATTTTATATCCTTCCATTACTTCTAATATTTGCCTGTAATATTCAACCTCAAGATATTAATTACGGGGAAGATGCTTGTCATTTTTGTAGAATGACAATTGTTGACAAACAACATGCTGCAGAAATAGTTACAAAAAAAGGAAAAGCATTTAAATTTGATGCTTCAGAATGTATGATTAACCATCTTGCTGAAATCGATTCAACCACTGTAGGTCTTTTTTTAATAAATGATTTTAACAGCCCTGGTGAATTAATTGATGCAACAAATGCAACATTTATTATTTCAAAGAATTTACCGAGTCCGATGGGTGGTTTTTTATCTGGTGTTTCCTCTAAAGAAGAAGCTGAAACACTTCAAAAAGAAAAACAAGGTGAACTATATTCTTGGAATGAATTATTAACCCATTATAAAAACAAATAATCATGTATCAAATTAAAGAAACCATTATCAATACAGAGTTTAACGGATTAACTCCTGTAAAACTTGCTTCAAAAGATGGCTGTGAAACGATTTTAATTTCTTTAGAAAAAGGACATGACTTCCCGGAGCATACCTCTCCAAGAGATGCTACATTGGTAGTTTTAGAAGGAGATATTGAGTTTATGATAAACGATAACAAATATCTCCTTTTAAAACATCAAGTATTTAATTTTCCGGCCCATATAAAACATTGGGTCCATGCGAATGAAAACTCAAAGTTCCTGATTATTCGCTAAACATACTTTTAATAGTTTTATATTCGTATTTCATTTTAAATCTTACAAATCAATTAATTTACTTGTATTGAAAAGAACATTCATTTTCTATCTTTTTGGGCTTTTGCTGTGCTGTGGATTTACTTCACAAGCAAAAACAATAGAAGTTTGTAAGACCTGCTCTGTAAAATCAATCAATGAAGCAATCCAAGCTGCAGTTGATTATGATACAATCTTTATTAAAAAAGGTACTTATAAAGAATATAATATTGTTGTAGATAAACCTCTCACTATAATTGGAGAAAATCATCCAGTTATTGATGGCGAATTTAAAGGTGAGATCATTACAATAACTTCAGATAATGTGACTGTTGACGGGCTCTTCATTATAAACGTCGGCACAAGTTACACCGAAGATTATGCAGCTATTCGCGTGGTAAAAAGCAAGAATTTTTTAATTCAGAATTTAGTATTGGAAAAATTATTCTTCGGAATTTATTTAGAAAAAGCAAGAGACGGTAAAGTGTTTCATAATAAAATCATTGGTGATGCTGAAGAGGAATACAATTCTGGAAATGGCATACAATTATGGTATTGTAGAAACATTGAAATCGATAAAAACATCATCACTCATGTAAGAGATGGTATTTATTTAGAATTTTCAGATTTCTGTACTATCACAAATAATATTAGCTCAGATAATATTCGTTACGGACTTCATTTTATGTTTTCGAATGATGATTTATACGAAAAAAACACTTTTCAGAATAATGGTGCTGGTGTAGCAGTTATGTTTTCAAAGAAAATAAAGATGTATTCAAATATCTTTAAAGATAATTGGGGTTCTGCATCGTATGGTCTTCTTCTGAAAGAAATAAATGATTCAGAAATATTCAATAATACATTTGAAGCAAATACTATTGGAATAAACATAGAAGGTTCCAATCGTGTAGAATATCAGCACAATGATTTTATAAGCAATGGTTGGGCAATCAAATCGAGAGGAGCTTGTTATGCAAACCACTTTTCAAAGAATAACTTTTTGTATAACTCGTTCGATTTGTCTTATAACAGTAAATTAAATGACAACTCCTTCAATTATAACTATTGGAGTAATTATACAGGCTATGATTTAAATAAAAATGGTGAAGGTGATGTTCCTTTTAGACCTGTTAAATTGTTTTCATATATTGTAAATAGAACTCCAGAAACAATTATTCTATTGCGTAGTTTATTTATTGATATTATAGATTTTTCTGAAAAAGTTTCACCAGTTTTCACCCCAGATAATTTAATGGATAGTTACCCTCAAATGAAAGAAATTAAGCATGATAGAAATTAAAGAACTTCATAAAAAGTTTGGTAAAAACCTTGTTTTAAAAGGAGTTGATCTTTCTATAAACGAAGGAGGAATTTTTGCCATTTTAGGGCCTAACGGTTCTGGTAAAACTACACTAATAAAGAGTATTCTTGGTATGGTAATTCCTCAATCTGGAACTATTCAATTGAATGGGAAGTCCATAAAAAAAGATTGGAAATACAGAAATGAAATCGACTATTTACCCCAAATTGCAAATTTTCCAAACAATCTAACTGTTCGAGAATTAATCAAAATGATTAAAGATCTTAGAGCTAACAACACTTCTGAAGATCAACGTTTAATTGAACTATTTAAATTAGAACCCTTCCTTACTAAAAAACTAGGAACGCTTTCGGGAGGAACCAAACAAAAAGTAAATATCGTGCTTACTTTTATGTTTAATAGTCCTCTCATTATTTTAGATGAGCCTACTACAGGATTAGATCCAATTTCATTAATACGTTTAAAAGACCTTATTAAAACTGAAAAAGAAAAAGGGAAAACCATTCTAATTACTTCGCACATTATGAGTTTTGTGGAAGAAATTTCAGATGAGATTGTGTTTCTTTTAGAAGGTAAAATTTATTTTAAAGGGAGTATTTCAGAATTAAAAACAAAAACAGAACAACCCGATTTCGAGCATGCCATTGCTTCCATTTTAACCGACAGTTATGCTTAAAATATTAAAATATAGTTTTTACGATTTAATGCGTAGCCGTTGGAGTTATGTGTACTTTTTCTTCTATTTGTTATTAGGAGTTACTTTACTGTTCTTAAACAACAACCTCTCGAAAGCAGTTATTACTTTAATGAACGTTATTATTGTTTTAGTTCCTTTAATTGGAACCATTTTTGGCGTCATGTATTATTATAATTCAAAAGAATTCACAGAGCTTTTATTAGCACAACCTGTTAAACGTTCCTCCATATTTTTAGGTCAATATTTAGGCGTTGCATTATCTCTTTCTATGAGTTTAATATTAGGTCTCGGACTTCCATTTATATTCTATGGAATATTTAAATCGAATGCTATTTGGGATTTTTCTTTGCTATTAATAACAGGTACTTTTCTAACATTAATTTTCACAGCATTAGCTTTTAATATTGCTTTATCAAATGAAAATAAAATTAAAGGCTTTGGTTATGCAATCTTACTTTGGTTGTTTATGGCTGTAATCTATGATGGAATATTTTTAATGTCACTTGTTGCTTTTGAAGATTATCCATTAGATAAATTCTCCTTGATAGCAACCATGTTTAATCCTATCGATTTATCAAGAGTTATGGTTTTATTAAAGCTTGATATTTCAGCTTTATTAGGATATACAGGAGCTGTTTTTCAGAAATTCTTCGGAACCAACTTCGGAGTTATCTTATCCTCTTTTGTACTATCACTTTGGGTAATATTTCCTACATTAATGATTCATAGAAAAGCAAAAAGAAAAGATTTCTAATCGGCTAACCATCGATTGATTGTTGACATTATCTTTTGTTGATCTTCTTCAGGAAAATGTTTAATCCTAGTTCCATGCGCTGCTTTTGGCAAAATCATCATTAGAGCATCTACATGCACTTTAGGGTTAGGTCTACAAGCTCCCCAAGTATCATATTCACCATAAATATATGCAATTTTATTTCCTTTATTTTCCACATAATCTCTTACTTCTTTTATATAATGTGGATTGTAAGTAATATCAATATTATAAGGTGCAAATCGATTATTTGAAGTGCTCTTAACCACTTTTAAAAGGTCTTTTACAGGTGCAAAATCAAAACCATAATAACCCAACTCAACCATGTGTTGATAATAAGAAGGAAGCAAATCATGAAACGTTTTGTCATTATAAAAACTAATACCTACTATTTTATTTAGGTATTGAAATAATTCTTGAGAGGTCGCATCATTAGAAGGTATTTCTTCACACTTACCTCCCCATTGCCAAAATGAAAACGAAAATTCTAATGCGCCATATTCTAATGCTTCTTCAACTGAAACTTCAGTAAAAGACATCTTTCTATCGATTGCATAATCCTCAATCACTTTTATCATTGCTTCTCGATGAACTAATAACAAACGTTGAAAATTTTTTACCTTTAACCTACAATCTGCATCGCCGACAGTATTTAAATGTCTAGTCGTTCTAGGATCTTCTTGTGTATGGATTAATGGAGCTACATAAGGAACTGCAACATCTACATCATCAGGATATTTAGACTTGTAAATTAATACAGTCTCACCTCCTTTGCTTATTCCAGTAGAAATAAATTTACCTGAATATAACATCTTTAATTTAGTGATTATACTGTGATAATCTTCAATTGCTTGATCATTTTTTAAGTATTGCCATGGAATTGGATCAGGTCTCGATTTACCATAAAATCGATATTCCACCATTACCTGATTTGCCTTCAATAAATTACTCAACTCATAAGTGCGAGGCCTTGCATTGTAGCCTTCAGTTATTAAAACTGTTGGAGCATCATTTATATAATGTGAAACATACATATAATGCTTAAATGTTCCTGCAGCTAGATTATTATGATCTAAAGGTTGATTTAATACAACTTGATATGATTCTTTGAAGTGATCTTTAACTTCTATAGGTGTTATTTCTGAAGTAGGAAAAAGCACCTGTACCTTTTCCTTGAATGTAAGATTTGCTAATGTATCCTTCGATGTTTTACAAGAAACTAAAGAGAATCCTAATATAAATAGTACAATTAATTTTTTCATATGGATTAAAATTATTCAATTCTGAAAATTGACACTAAGATGATATTATCTAATATTCATACTTTATTATCATTTCGTGGCATATTTCATATAATATGTAAAGAAATAATTATTTTTAGCTAATGGAAAATATTATTCAGATAAATAACTCATTTATTGAAAAAAAATACTATTAAAATAGAGCCAAGACAAGCCGAAAACATTCTTTTTGAGCTTTATGGAATTAAAGGAAATGCCTCAACATTGCCTGGATATGTTGATTTTAATTTCAGAATTAAAATTGAAAATGAAGAAGGTTATATTCTGAAAATATCTCGCCCTGAAGAGAATAAAAAATACCTAGATTTTCAACAAAATTTACTGCAATTTATTGAAGCTAGTGAGGAAGATCTTATTGCTCCACGAGCTATAATGGACAAAAACAATAATCTAATTTCTGAAATTAAAGATGAGTACAAAAAAACACGTTATGTACGATTACTTTCTTGGGTCTCTGGAAGAGTTTGGAGTGAGGCAAATCCGCAATTAGAAGATTTTCGCTTTAGTTTAGGTGAACAAAGTGGTTTATTAACTAAAACCTTACAAGGTTTTGATCATCCGGAGGCTCATTATAATTTTGAATGGGATGTAGCTCAATCTCTTTGGACAAATGAACAGCTTCATTTATTTTCAAACCAAGAAAAAGAGGTGCTATCTTATTTTCAAAATAGATTTGAATCATCATATACATCGTATCAAAATCTTAGAAAAAGTGTAGTTCATAATGACCCAAATGATAATAATATCATCATTTCTTCAGATTTAATAAACCCAAAAGCAATAGCCGCTATTGACTATGGAGATGCTATTTACACTCAAATCATCAACGATTTAGCTATACTTTGTGCTTATGGGGCTTTTGGACACACCGACTCTTTAAATGCATCTCTAGCATTTGTAAAAGGATATCATTCAAAATTTCTGCTTAAACAGGAAGAATTAGCGCATTTATACAATGCCATTGCTATGCGATTAGTGATCATTGTTACTAGAGCAGCTATGAGTAAAATTGAAGAGCCCGATAATGAATATTTATGGATTAGTGAAAAACCTGCTTGGGAAGTATTAAACAAATGGTATCAAGTTTCTCCAGAATTTGCACATTATAGTTTTAGAGAAACCTGTGGATTTATTCCTAATCCTAAGGAAGAAAAATTTAAAGATTGGGCTTCAAAACAATCATTTCAATTAACCGAATTATTCCCAACCATTCAAAAAAACGAAGTTTCTCACATCGATTTAAGTGTTTCATGCAAATGGATGGGACACGAAAAAGAGTTTAATAACTTAGATTTATTTCAGTTTAAAATTGAACAGCTTCAGAAAAAAATTCCCAATAAAATATTAGCTGGAGGATACCTTGAACCTAGACCCATTTATACCTCAACAGAATATGATCGCATAGGAAATTCAGGTAAAGAAAATAGAAGTATCCATCTTGGAGTTGATTTCTGGTTGCCTCAACAAACACCTGTTCATGTATTATTAGACGGAGAAGTAATTATTGCTGTTAACGATGCGGGAGACAAAGAATATGGTGGATTAGTGGTGTTAAAACATCAAGTTAAAGGCTTGATTTTTTTTACATTATATGGTCATTTATCTGTTGAAAGTGCCACTAAAAATAAAGTTGGTGATCTTATCAAGAAAGGAACCCTTGTAGGTAATTTAGGGAATTACCCTGAAAATGGAAATTGGGCTCCTCACCTACATTTTCAGGTAATGCTTTCTATGTTCGATTATAAAATTGATTATCCTGGAGTAGCTTATGTTTCTGAAATTGATATTTGGAAAAGTGTGTGCCCCGATCCAAACCTATTGTTTCAGTTAGAATCACTTCAGAATAAAAACAAAATAAGCCATGATGAGTTGGTCACATATCGTAAAAAACACCTTGGTAAAAGTTTAAGTTTACAATATGATATTCCTATTGAAATAGTTCGTGGAACTGGGCAATATTTAATGGATTCCTTTGGAATAAAATACCTTGACACCGTAAATAATGTAGCCCATGTAGGTCATGAAAACTATAATGTTGTAAAAGCAGGACAAGAACAAATGGCGCTTATAAATACCAATTCTCGCTATTTACATGAAAACATCAATGCGCTAGCTGAAGAATTAATTGAAACCTTACCACCAGAATTAAATGTACTACATTTTGTCAATTCAGGAAGTGAGGCAAATGAACTTGCAATTAGAATGGTGAAGACATATAATGGCGAACGAGATATCATTGCTTCAGAAGTTGGTTACCACGGAAACTCAAACATGTGTATTGATATTAGCTCTTATAAATTCGACGGAGAAGGTGGAAAGGGAGCTCCTGAACATACGCATATCTTTCCATTAACTGATGCTTTTCGAGGAAAATATAGAGGAGACAACACTGCTGAAAACTATACAAAAGAAGTTCAGAAGCAGATTGAAAACATTCAGAAAAAAGGAAGAAATGTTGGTGGATTTATCATTGAGCCTATTATAAGTTGTGGCGGACAAATAGAATTACCCGATGGATTTTTAAGTAAAGCATATCAATTAGTAAGAGAAGCTGGAGGAATTTGTATTTCAGATGAAGTACAAACAGGTTGCGGACGAATGGGGAAAACATTTTGGGGCTTTCAATTACATGATGTTATTCCAGATATTGTTACCATTGGAAAACCACTTGGAAATGGACATCCAATTGCTGCTGTTGCATGTACACAAGAAGTGGCAAATCGATTTGCAAACGGAATGGAATACTTTAATACGTTTGGAGGAAATCCAGTTTCTTGTGCAATTGCAACTGAAGTTATTAGGACTGTAAAACGTGAGAAATTACAAGAAAATGCTTTAAAGGTTGGTGATTTTTTAAAAACTGAGTTAAAAGTGCTTTCTAATGAATTTCCTATTATTGGTGATGTCCGTGGGCAAGGATTATTCCTAGGTATCGAATTAGTTGATAATAATTTAAATCCTTTAGAAGCTCAAACAAATTATTTAGCCAACCGAATGAAAGATCATGGAATTTTAATGAGCACCGATGGTCCAGATCATAATGTATTAAAGATTAAACCTCCCATGGTTTTTTCTAAAGAAAATGCCGAAGAATTAATAGTATATTTAAGAAATATCTTTAATGAAGACTTTATGACATCTCGACACAATTCTGATGAATATCAGAATCACTCGATGTAATCATAACATAAATAAAAAATTATGAAAAAAATATTCTTTTTATTAAGCGTAATAGCATTAATAAGTTGTCAAGCTCAAAATCAAGAAAAAGAAGACAAGAAAGCCATACTTTTAGTGTTGGCATTACAAGAAGAAGCTTGGTCTAATAATGACTTGGAAGGGTTTATGAAAGGTTATTGGAAGAGTGATTCTTTAAAGTTTTTTGGAAGTAGTGGACTTACAAAAGGATGGCAGCAAACGCTCGATAATTATAAAAGAGGATATCCAACTAAAGAACATTCTGGCACTCTAAATTTTACCATTAAAGACATTTCTAAAATTGATGATGGTAGTTATTGGGTCATGGGTGAATACTTCTTAAAGCGAAGTGTTGGCGATGCAAATGGTGTATTTATGACTATCTTTAAAAAGATTGATGATGAATGGAAAATTGTAGCAGATATGTCTTGCTAAAATTTGACACTATCCTAAAATCTGTGTAAGTTTAAAAACTCAGGGTTAAATTATTTATAGTTTAATCCTGTTTTCAAATATAGCTAAAAATTGGTTTAGTAT
>Ga0209345_10002354_pt1 | contig 20972 bp, 27 predicted proteins | sample Cruoilmetagenom7_FD_187294 | JGI IMG/M metagenome (GOLD analysis project Ga0209345, IMG submission 187294) | Oil polluted marine microbial communities from Coal Oil Point, Santa Barbara, California, USA - Sample 7 (SPAdes) (version 2) | ecosystem: Environmental > Aquatic > Marine > Oil seeps ... | reverse complement strand
CAAATCAAAACGACCTCCTTACCAATAGGCAAGCCAATTACTACACCGAACCCACCAACCCAAGCGTGCGAAAGCCCCACCGTTAACTTACGGTGGGGGTCACGCTCTTGAAAATCAGATGTGCCAAGCATTCCGTTAAGCCCCAACATATATCTGGTTAATCCCAAGGCTCGCAGAACCACCATGCTCTACAGCCTTAATTTTAGCGGCTATGGTTACGTTAGACCCGTGAGAAACCGTCACTCCGGCATGAAATGCGTTTGGGTCAATCTTCGTATTGGTCATTGTGACTGCCCAAGGCCCCTCTGCGTGTTCATAAACCTTTGTTGGCGCTGAAGTATCACCTACGCGCCCACCCCAAACAAACTTTGCGGAATAGTGATTCGATGTGTAACCATCAACGATAAATACTTCCATTTCGTAGATAGCGTTGTCAGCGTGATCTACAGCAAAGAGGTTGAGTAAGTCACCATCTACGTTTTCGGCTTTATTCCATAATTCAGCAACGAACATTCCGTCAAGCACATCATTGCCTAGGAAATTCACAGCCGATGCATTCCCGCGAATGACATTCGGGTCAGCCCTAGACATGCCTATAGCGTTGATATTCTTATAGCGGGTGTAGGGTGTTCCGTCAGGATATATCAGAAAGAAACACGGGTTTGTGCCGCTATATTCTACAGCGGGATTGGTAACCGTCAGATTTGGCCCTTCAACTCGAATGGCCGACACATCGTTAACTAAGTTCCATGACCCACCCACAACCGTCACTGCCCCTCGGTCATCGCCTTTGTGCCATATGCAAGCGCCGTTCCGCTCGAAGTATGGAGCATCTACCGTGACGTGCGCGGCGCCTACAGTTTCAATGCCATATTTGTAAGCCTCAAGATCGCAGTCACGAATGGTTACGGTGCAGCGCTGCTGATTTCCGGTGACCCGTATTCCTGTATGCCCATTGCTACCAGTAACCCCATCCAAGACAACGTCGTTGCAATCCTCGATGTCCATGTAATTTGACGTTGGCAATGCGCCATAGTTTCTTATGTTGCAAAACTTTGTGGAATACGCATTCTTGCACCTGATCGTCGTAAACCCTTCCGGAGCGTTGGATTCATCAATGTATATTCCGTCAAATTTCAGGCGAAACAGCCAGCCCCCCGCAGCGTTGAGGCCGTTTATGTCAAATAGACAGTCATCGGTGTAGCCAGCATTAAGTAAAATGCCCGCGCCTGGGTTGACCCCGGAAGAACGGAAGGTTCTATCAGTCACGTTCGCGCCGGCTGACGTTGAGTCAAACGAAATCTTTGAGCCGACACTCATTGTATATGGCGGGAACTCCAGAATACCGCCGCCGCCGTTATTAGATAGCATCGCCCACTTAAAACCGTCTGCGTGATCCTCTGCCTGTTTGTCTAGGAACCACGCTATCTGAACGGTTGAATGCTGCGATAGGGTATTAACCGAAACCTTGCCCGTGTTAACACGCTTGAATATCTGCTGGTTTTCCGCATGTATTTGCCCTGTAATAGTTAGGGTTACACCATCATCAACCAAAAACACCGCACCCGTTGCCATGTAAATATCAGGGGCGATAGTCGCGTTTTCCCCGATTAGATATGTTCCTGCCGGAAAGCGCAGTTCTTTAACGCCGGTTGCACCAGATATTGCAACGCTATCATCAGCAACCCCATCACCGACCGCCCCGAAGTATTGGGCGCTGCTAGTGTCTTCCACAGATATTTTTGCTTGAAGCATTATAGAACCTCTCGGACCGATACGTTATCGACCGAACCAACAAATCCCGAAGTAAATGTAGTAATTTCTATAAACGTGTTGCCCGAACAAACAGTATCTTCAGTGTATGTTCCGTTAGCAGAACGGCGCGTCCCGTAACCACTCCATCCGAGATTTACCCTTACTTCTCCTGACACAAAGTTTGTAACATCGAATACAACCCTATATGTTTTACCAAGAACTAAGGCGTTTTGATTTGTTACTGTGATGCTGCCTGTGCTTATGTTCAACTCGCCGCCGGAGATTGTATGCCCAGCGGCTTTGAACCAAATAGTATCTGTGTCAAAGCCGCCATTTAGGACAACCTCAGGGCCAAGAGGGTCGCTGGATCCTCGCTGCATTGTGAGGCCCAAGCCCATGCCTAGAGATAAACTCATTGTAGAACTCCCATGCTGATTTCTATTCCAGCAACAACGCCAACTTGACCTCTGGTTGTCATTGCCGGTGATATGAATACCGCAGCGTTGTCAGACAGGTTATACCCGCCGCGCAACATGGGGGCAACCGCTGCGCCCTCGTAGCCAGTCACCGCCCCTAGTTCCGCAAACCATTGCCCTGAATTCCAAGTGTGTGATGCATACACTGAAAGGTCGTTTTCACTGTTGAGGTAAGCCCCGACCGTAACCCCATCCATTTCATAACGGACGCACGGATGTTTATCTTGCCACCCTTCACCGAGACCAAAGTGCATCGTTGCCGCAAAACAAAGTTCAATCATTCGTATGTCCTCGTTAGGTGAATAAATTCGCCAATTTCAATATCACCGCTAGAAAATTTTGCACGAAGGTTTGTGAGATCTGCTGTCGTTTTTATCACCCCATACCCAGAAACATGACTTACACTTCCGCCTGGGTCAGCACTAAAATATCCAATGTCTATATTAACTGAAGCCCATTGACCGGATGATTGCCTAACAATGATTTCCCCGGACACTCCATATTGATTGGTGCCAGACCCAACCGTTGACGCGATTACTGGGCTAGATGTGGTTTGTAAGGAGGATGATCCGTTAGTGACCGTCCTCAATTCCCATGTCTCAAACGTAGAAAGCGAGTCATCCGACGCCAAAAGTATAAAATCAGCGGCATCTGTTGCAGGTATTACTTGGCTAAACCTCCATATAGTTTCATCAACACCGGGCACAAGAGTGATGCTTCTTACCGGCTGTGAGGTTGGCGACTGCTTTAATTGGAACACATCTGTTTGCAGTGCCTTAATGGCCGCCTTAACGCCGACGCTATCCCCGTAAACATCATCCGTTACTCCATCCTGCATTTGAACGGTGGTGGCTTTTGCTATAGACGGATTCAAAACAACAAAATCGCCAATTGCGGCGACATACATAATGTCATAAACCCCACCACTTTGAATTTGTCCGGACGCAGGATCGGCAATACCACCACCTCCGTAAACCTTCAAATCAACAACGCCGAGCGTGTCTATATTAATCGTGCAAGCCCCCGTATTTGAGAAGTTAGCTGCGAACGCAATCCGGATTTTGTCTTCGTATGACGCAATTGTGCCACCTGTTGTTAAGGTGTATGCGTTAGCCGAACCAGTCGATGCAGTAGGCTTAGAAATATCAAGCAGGAAATTAGCACTATCTGCCATTTGTTGCCGAATAGCGTTATCAAGAGCATTGGCAAGCATAGTGTCATTAAGCGCAATGCCTTCAATTGTGGCATTATCGCTGGCCGTTGTTGAATAATCTCTAACTGTCATTTTATCAATCCTTCTCGCCGCAGAATGTTGTTTATTTCTATTGCATCCGTAATGCCGCTTTCACGCAGTTCAGACACCCTTGCCGAAACTACCGTTGGGCCAACAGGCGCATTCGGCTGTGTTGTCGCTGGGAAGACGCCACCAGCGATTCCTGCAACAGCCCTTTGTCCAGCTACATCACCAGCAGCTCGTGCAGATGCCAACGAAGGCCCCATCCTGGCGAAACTCTGCGCCGCCGCTTGCGGGCTTGCATTGGACGTTAAAACACTAGCTAAGTTGCTCATTATCTGCTGCTCCCTCAAAACCTTTTCTGTTGGATCAGCACCAAGAACACCAGATAACATTTTTTGCGCCGCGTCTATCGGCTTGCCCTCACCCAAAAGCGTTTCCATAGCGCCTGGAGCTGTCAGTTCGTCGCGCACTCTCGAAAACTCCTGTCGGACAAAGGTTTTTGAGTTTTGTGCAATACTTGCACGCAATGCCAGCGATTGATAAATCTCGTCCATTTGCTTTTGTAACGCGGTGGCGGACTCGTCCCCAAGGAGTAACGCGAGCTTCTCGCGTCCAGCCCTAGTTGTCATCTCTGAAAGTGGGCGCAATGCCTCTCGTGCATCCATATTATCGTCAGTCAAGGCACGCTTGGCGTTAGCCATTATGTCATCAATATAGCCGCGAACTCCTTGCTTGGTTCGTGACAGTTCGTCTAGCCCCATATCACCAACAGCCTCGGCCACATCCTCTCGTGTTGTGCGTGTTAGTAAGAGTTCCCGACCAGTTTGAACAGCCTCCCGCTGTGAAATAGCGTCTGCGGCTACAGACCGCGCAGCGGCATATTCTGGGACTAGATCATCAACACTAAGCGCGTTGCGTATATCGCGGGATAATCCGGTATATACGCGCCCAAGATCACCAGTCCCAGAACGGGTTGCCCCACTCGCTTCATCGCGCAAGGCTCGTGTGATGTAATCTATTTGACGCACATCAGGAAGCGTTTCGAACACAGTTTCACCACTTTCGCCAAGAACCGCCTTGATTTGTGCGCTAGACATACCTTCAGCACGCATCATAGATTCCGCATTTCTTATTATTCTGTCAGGAACTCGGGTAAGTAATTCCTCCAGATTACGCCCTGCGTCTGAAGCATAATTTATTGGCGTTGCATAGGCAGCATCGTAAGCGGCACCCCGGGCACCAGAACTGCTCTGCATAACTTCGCGTTGGATTGATTTAATCCCAGCAGGGGTTCCAAGCGTATCATCAAGAGCTGTGACCAAATCGCGCCCCGCTCTTGATGCTCGGTCTTGAACGGCATCCAGCGCTTGCGTTGAGGCTGGCCCAGAGCCTTGGATCGAAAGGTCTAAAAGCTGCTTTGTGTTCGGCCCAGCGTCCGCTACCATAGCAGATGGTCCAGCGGCGCGGATATTTCTTTCTGCAACAGATAAATCAGCATCAACAACAGATGACAACATTCGGGCAGAACTATCATCAATTCCAGCTTGCCGAATTGCCGCCCTTGTTGGTGAAGCCTTCCACGCTTCTACCCCCCTGCGAACACCCGCACCAATAACAGGGGCCACAAGGCCAAGCCCTGTTCCAATTGTCCCACCAAAGACACCACGCCGACCCGCTTCCTCACTTCGAGATCCACCATCTCCGGCACCATACCCCGAAACAAGACCCTCAATACCACCACTAATGCCGCCACCAAGTCCGCCAGCTAGAATCTTCAGGCCCATACTTGCGGGCATATGAGCCGCAATAGTTGGAGCCGCAGCAACCGCGACAGGCAAAGATGATGCTATTCCAGTCCCAATTTGAAGCGCCATTGTTTCTTTTGGCCTTATTTGCGCCATAGCTTCCTGCGATGCCCTAATTCCCTGCTCAGCCTGTGGGCCGAATACTGCCCCCGCTGCTTCGTCTAGGTATTCACCCGCGAATGGCACGCCCTGTAGAGCTGTTGCACCACGTGCAGCAACGGGGTGTTGTGCAATTATATCCTCGTAAAGCCCTTCTTTTGACGTAAGTCCAGCAGGAACACCCGATAAAATTTCGTCAACCTTTTCCGGGTCTGTTGTAGAATATCCATCACCGCTAAATCCACGTTGACCACTAGGTAATTTGTAGACCTGCCCGCCGTTAACTTCGGCTAGAATCTCCGTTCCCTCTGGGTATTTAGACGGCGTAGGTCGTATGTTTTCGGCCATACTTAGAAACCGTGATGCAGCCTCGGCATCCCCCGCTTTGTCCGCGTTCCTTACGGCCTGCATGATTTCTTCATATGTCATTATCTATACTTCTCGAATAGTTGCTCATCGGTTAGTGTTTGGCTCCCCGATTGACCACCTCTAGCTCTTTCAAGCCCATCATTTATTATTTCGTAAAACTCCATAAGCGCAGCTCTATATTCGGCAGCGTCTTGCGTTCTTTGAAGTCTAGCTAGGGCATTAGATGCCTTATCACCTTCATAATCCGTGATTGGGCCGCCGCCTTTTATCTTTTCGTAAGCCTCTAAGAACACGTTACCTTGCAACTGGTCGTGCCTAGCTATAAAGTTCGCTGTGTCTTGATTATACCCCCCTAAACGCCCTTGAATAAATCCTGTGCCACCTTCCAGCCCGGGAGACTCAAGAACGCCTTTTATAACATCCAGAACCATATTGGTGTTTGCCTCGTAGTCAGCAAAGTCTGCAGATGTCATCTGCACACCTTGAGCAAGGGACGTTGCTATTGGACCTCCGGGGATTGGCCGCATTGCCCGTTGATCTGTAGCAGCGTCTGTATATGTCTCCCACCCTGCCGGGATTGGACCTATCTCGGTTTGCCCATTGTTTACCGTTACGTTGGTTCCAGCTTTCAATTGTTGCTGATAATCCATAAAGCTTGCTGGCTGGCGTCCAGCGGCCCGCTCTTGCTGTGCATACATATCATAATTTTGCATAAGCGTCGTGCCTTCGCCCCCCATACGATCAGCAATCAACATATCGAGATACTGTTTTTGACCCGCACCCAAATTTGGGTTAGCAGCCATATTCATCCAACTAAGTAATGTTGGATCACCGGCCACCTCTTGACCGCCTTGCTGCGGCATAGAAATACTGCGGGCGATCTGCCCCACCGAAGTCGCATAGTTAGGGTCAGTTGCATATCCAGAACGCCCCAAAGCCGCTAACTGTGCGTCCATGCCTTGCGCTTGCATCATTTCATTGTAGCGCGGATTGTTTAGGAGAAAGTCAGCGTAACCCGATACACTTTCGCCCATACCGCCATACTGCCTAAAGCTATCCGAAACATTCACAGGCTGGCCACCAGAGTATTCCATCGTTGATAGTTCCGCACCATTGGGTTGGCCGTGGCTCTTTATTCCAAAATAGTTGTTGTTAGGCGCATGATCACCCCACCCCGTTTCTTGTGCGGATTGGGCAATTATAATTCGCGGATCAACACCCGTTCTATTCCCAGCCTCGATTGCATACGGCATCATCTGCTCGATAAAGTCCGCCTTTCCGCTTGGCTGCGAGGTTTCGGGAATACCTGATTGCGGAAAGAGGCTTTGCATGAATCCAGCGTTGGCCGCATCTGTAGCTTCATTCGCACGGTTTTGCTCCTGCAACTCATATAGAGAGGCCATCTGCGTCTCTTGCGGCATCATGTCAAGAAGGGCACGCTGGTTGCCACCAATGCCCATGTTTGACATTAGTGCGGAGATATTGCCCTTACGCTCGTTGCGCTCGATCTCGTCGCGGTATCGGTTGATGGGGACCATAGGGTCACCACCCTGCAACCCCGCCCCAAAAGCCATAAGGCCCGTGCCAAACCTAGAACCATCGAAAGCCATTTACTCAACCTTCCCGTAATCCACAACAGAATACCCGTTGATCGTTCCAATAATCGCGCCCGGCACTTCGTCAGCCATCGGCCCTATGTGGCGGTGCGTGCCGCCCTTATAGTTATAGCTGTAAACATTGGTTCCACCAAGGGTTTCACCAACCTTCATCACGTTTTCTTTTAGACGCCTGTCAGAGAAGAATTTCATAGCGCCACCGATACCGCTTGCTGCACTACCGACATCGTCCAAAGACCAAGGCTCAGTCGATGACCCTGAACTTGTGCCACCCATGCCGCCCATCATTCCAGACAGGTTAGCATAACGATCAAGAGCATTAGCTTGCGCCCCTTGCCCCTCGTAGTATTTAGCCACGTCCGCACCAATAACCTTCTGGTTGCGAATGTCCTGCATTCCCCCGGCTTGCAACATGCCCGCCGTATCAGCACGCCCAAGTCCTGCAATCTGTGGGGCCATACCCATAGCCGATAGCTTGCGGTTCTGCGCGTCACCCCAAGCACCGTATTCGATGCCACCAATGGCCTCACCAAGGCCGCGCCCGAACATTTCACCACCTAGCCCCGTATTAAGCCCACCGCCAGCCAGCGTGGACCCTAGCGCCGCCTTAGTGTCAGCTATTGTGGTTGCTTTCATCTGGTCAAAGGCGCGACTCCTTGCGCTATCGTCCATAAAGCCACCAAATGCTTGCTCGGCTTGGCCCGTAATTGCGGATGGGGCCATAAGTCCCTGCATTCCCTGCTTTGTTGCTTGGGAAAAGTCGGCTACTCGCTGCCCCTGATATGGTTCTGTCTGGTAACCACCTGACTGATATAAATCACGACTTTGGGATAGAACATCTTGCAGGTTTCCTTGTGCGGGCTTCCACGGGGCCGCTTCTTGTTTGGTTGTTGTTGTTTTAGACAATGTCCTGCTCCAATATCCTGTGGGTTTCCTTAAATCCCATGCCTTTTAACATGGGTGTATGACCGGGGCGGTTGATAACACGCATACGGTTAGCCCCTATATGCTTTGCCCAATTTCGTATCTCATCAACCATCTTTTTGTTCCATTCTTTGCGCCCGTCCCCTGCGCAATGTGTGAACTCTACAACCTTCATATCATTATTTACCACTTGTGTTAACCCACAAGCCCTTACGCGCCCATCCCAAGCAATCCAGCACTGCCTCTTTCCGTCAAAAACCTCACCCATAAGGTGGTCCATGCTTTCTTCGCCGCCCGATCTGTCAACAAAAGACTCGAAGTGCCACGACAAAAGCCCCGATACATCAGCAAAGTTCTGCTTTGGGATGCCTACAATATCCATGCGTCACCGCCTTCTATTTGTAGGCCCCAACCAAACACGGTCAATCCAGTCGCGGATCCGAATCCAGCCAAGTCCTCGCCATCTGCAAATAAAACCCCGTTAACCTCAAGGGTTCTATCTGTGTTACCGCTGGCAATACTAACAGCATCAACCCAAGTGCTAGTGTCTTTTGTTAGAGTGAAATCAACCGCCGCACCTGACGTGTTGCAACAAGCCAGCGTTCGGATTAGAAAAAACTTTCCCGTAATTCCTGTGTATATCGTTGTGGGGCTTGTCCCCAAGTCTAGGGAAAACGCAACAGGTGTGACAAGGTTACTCTGCCTTCGTAGATGCTGTTCTACAAATGGAGCTTGCAATTTACTCATCTATTACCCGACTTTCTGGCCCTTACATGAACCGCTGAGGCATTGTTCCATGAAGCCCCTGCGGGCAATGTCATGCGTGCCGCTATAAATCTGGCATCTGTTTTATGTGGGCAAAACCCATCCACACCCTCGGTTGTGGATATGGATGCAGACTGGCCAAAGCCTTGCCTTGACCGGCTTAAAACCTGTGTTCGTGTGTTGCCGCTAACGTTCTCCACCACAGGCAATATACCGTTTACATGCGAATTACTGCCAAGATGGATCTGAAAATCACCCGTTTCTAGCGTGGCTTCCCGTGCTGGACCAGAAAGAACAGCAAGCTCAGACCCGCTCGGCATGCCCTCTATATAACCGTCGGTCACGTAATCACTTACACTATATGGCCCCGTAGTATCCGCTGTGAATGCCGCCAAGGTGTAGTTTTTGGATTCAAAATCACTGCTCCCGATAGCACCAATGTCACCAAGCCCGCCGGGGAAAAGTGTGGCTAAATCACCTATTGTTGTCGCATCCGTCTTAACCTTCACCAAGAAATGAACCGCTTCACTTGCGTAAGACCAACTATCCTCGGCAAATGAATAAATGATCTGCCTGACAAAAGTGGACGAGTCTGTGGGTATGAACGACCAAATGATAGCCTGTTTAGGCCAGTTTAAGGCCCCTTGCACGCGGTCATATTCAGCTTGTTTAACCTCACCTATAAACCATTCAGTAACCCGCTGTGAGCCTATCGTGTCGATGGCAGAACCGTTGGTTGCATAAAACCCGTCTTGACTTAGAAAGTAGGTGTCGAACCCGATTGTAACCACGCTATCAGGTGCAGCGCATCCGCGATCAACAGATATTTCTTCAAAGTCGAACACTTTAGGCGACCCGATAAACGTCATGCGCCAAATGGCCCGCTCTTGAAACACAATGCCGAAACGACCGCCAGTAATCCCTGTGATACGACCGTATTTTGGATCTAGGTCGCGGTAATCAGACAGTTCGCCACGATCTGTAACCCAATCACCGTTGGGATTATTAAGCGCAGACCATCTGACACGATACGGCTGTGTGCTTGCGTCAATATCGGTTAAATCTCCCATGACTATGAAGTCAGACACCCTGCCAATAATCGCCGCTTTTGGTGGCGACCCTCCAAGGTCAGACCAGCTTGTATCTGCATCTAAATCAGTAAGGTATTGAGGCGTGTTATTGGGCGTTACCGCAATAATCATATCATTGTAACGCTCAAACCTCCAAACATGATCTGACCCTAAGGCTGTGTATCCCGCCGTTTCCGTCACAGTTCCAGAAACGCGGGAGAATAGCCTTGTAGACGTTCCACCAACGATTAAAGGCGTATTGTCCGCCTTGATAAACAAAGCTGAACCCACGACCGCCTCAGACACGGCATCACCCGTTCCGGCTGGCGATTCAAACGGTGTAAACCCACCGCTTGATGGATACACGTTCTTAGCCACAACTGTGCCGGGGTTCTTATAATCTGTCTGGTCTGGTAACCATTGTCCTAAGGGGATAGGGAACGTCTGCATTACAACTGCACCGCCGTTCGTTGGGTCATTGGGCCGCTGTTGCGCTTCTTCCTGTCCGCGTCTTGGATCATAGATTTTAAGTTAACGTATGCCGCACCGTATCCCGCCGCCAATTCGGCATCCTGTGCCCATATCGCCGCATGATGCAGCGCTGCATATAAAAACAATCCGGGGTGTAGCGAGATAACATTATTGGTATCAGTATTAGCTGAAAACGCTGCAACGCTGGCAATATATCGCATTACCACACTATAGGTTGAATCAGGAGCGGGCATAACCTGCAAGGTTGACGTGGTAGGGTCAGGGTCATCGGCAGACGGGCCTGAAATAGCATAATAGTACGGCTTGTTTGATTCGTCATGCCTAGTAGCCTGTGCTTGGCGTGTAAGTGGAACCATTGGCGTTCGCGGCGTTGCGTCAACATACATGCTAACAACCTGCAAGAAATCCGCAGGCAGGGTTGTTGTCTCGGATGATACCGACATCGTTGATAGTGATTCCATTTCCACGATGCGAATATCACGGTTAATATCCGAGGTCATAAGGGTATAAACGTAATCAGGCACGTCAGTTCTACCTAACGCGCTTTCAACACTAGACTTTAACGTCTGGAAATCCATTTATGTAGCCCTCACCATTAAAGCGTTCAGGGCAACATTTGAAATCGAAATATCGTCTGTATCTCCAGCCTCGTCAGACTCAACCCATAAGGTGACCACATCACCAACATCCATCGACAAAATGCCAGAACATCCAGACGATCCCTTGTCAGATGTCCCCGACATATTCCGGTGGAACTCTACAACCGTTTCTACATCGTTTACCCTGACGTGAAACTCGTATAATCCAGAATCGCCGGGCGCAACAGTTCCAAACGATACGCTAACATCGACCCAATAGTCCCCCTTGGCTAATATTACCATTCTGTCGTTTGCTGAATCTGGTGTTAAGTTATTCGAAGGCCCGTTATTAGAAAAGCCCACCAATTTCTTTGCTGTTGTCCCGATTGTTGAAACGGTTACAGCATCATTTTGGGACGAATAAATCGTCGCATAAGCGCCAGTTTCAATCGCGGTAGTGCGCGTATCCAGATCAGTGAAGTTTGCGTCTAGTTCGCTATGCGTTAAGGCGCTGCCTTTAGCAGCCCGTAAGGTAATAGCCATCAAATACCTCCATCCGTGGTTCTAAACTTGGCAAAGTCTGCATCCCGTAGTCTGGCAACTAGAAGATCATTCAGCCCTGACATGTTGCCCGGCCCTACAAGCCCCTTCTTTGTCCACTCCGCAACCCAATCATAATATACTGTGGCCGGTATGCGGCCAACATGCCTACCGCCACCCTGTGTTGCGCCATTGGTTTCATTGCGAACCCTTGTGTTGAAATCAATGATAGGGGCCACGTCCTGCACTTTTTGACGGTGGAACTCCGTATCATTGGCGAACCCGTCAACGTAACGCTCATAGACCCCGTTGAGGGCGCTGTGTGGCTTCCAACGCGTATCCATCAGTAAGTCATTTCGCTGACATACAGGGTGCCGCCATCCGTTGCCTGAATGGCCGAGACCTTTTCGCCGCCACGAATGGACAAGAATATCTGTGACGTGGCTGGCAAGAACATATCCGCCGTGGTTGCTACAGGGGCAGAAGCAAATTGAATATGACAATCACTTGACGCATAGACTAGAACCCGCCGTGTTTGGGCGCCCACAGCGTTAGCAATAACCCCGTGCGTTCCTGTATACGCTACAGATTGCGTGCCGCCATTTACAGGGTAAGGAACCCGTGCATCATTTCTGCTAGACATATTAATTACCCTCCATTGCGGACATAGCTTTTTTGATAGCCTTGGCCTCGTCTGCGCTTAGATCAACAGACTCACCAAGGAAAACCTTCCCTTTGGTTGTCCATATGTTGGCTACCGTGCATTTAACGGTAACTAATTTTGGTGTTTTTTTATCAGCCATTGATAATATCCTTAGATGTAGTAAGGGGCGACCTGCGCCGCCCCTCGTTGTTTAAGATGTGGTCAAGTCGAACGCACCGCCGCTTGCCAGCTCATTCCGGCAAACAAGGGTAGACTCGGCAACAATCTGGAACTTCTCGGCGTCACCAGTTTTTGCAAGAGGTTCGTCAAACATCGGGCGAAGATCAGCCCAAGCCCACATATCTGTGGAAAGAACCAGTGCATCGCGAGAACGAACATGACGGGAAGGCTCAAAGCGAACCGCACCAAAATCATATTCATATACATCAATATGCGCTGTGACCTTTGCGTCTTCACCCTTGTCAAAGCGAGTGCTTGAACCAGCAAAGGTAGAAGCAATCTGTTTGTTCCAAGAGCCAAGATATACGCAATCTGGCTTCTTCCCAGAATTGTCATAGATGCTCGCAAGGACAGATTTAAGCATAGCCTCGGTAAAGGCCGCCTGTGTTCCGTCTGTGCGTGCATCCGTGCCATCACCAGTGGCATCAGCGCCGCCAGAACCAGCGACAGTGTTGCTAGTCAACCACGTGGGCACACCAGCCATTTCGCGGGCAGTGGTAGAGTTACCAGCGACCTTAGCGTTATTGGCAAATGCGGACATTTCCATGTCTGTTTTCATTGCCTTGCCTTTAAGCAGCTTTTGGTATGCTTGCTCACGGCCACGTCCTGCACGAGTTGTTGCCTCAAGAGTGCCGGGGATAGTAACGGCCTTCTTAAAGATGTTCGTGTAGTTGCCAAGGCGGGCAGTTGCAGTAACGGCACCCGCTACAGTATCGTCACCTTCGATATTGGAGTTAGCCGCACTCGGCGCGTCCAAACCGTCGGTCTGCCATTCATGGTTGGTGTTTTTTGCCTTTACTTTGCTCATTTTGGACAAGAACGGCGTTTCATCTGCATCGACGTTATAGATTGTGTCGAACAGATCTTCCCGGATACCAACGGAATCGTAAGTATCAAAGGTATTGGTTGGCTGTGCCATAGATTAAACCCTTTCGAGGTTTAACCAGCGGTATTTTCCATAAATGCGTTTAGGGCATCATCAAGAGAATGCGGCTGGTTCAGTTTGCGATTTCTAATCGCTTTCCGTTCAGCTCGCACATCTGCTTTACCCTTAGACTTACCGGGCTTTAGAACCTTGGGGGCTAACGCCAGCCTCTTTTCAACCGCCGAATTGTTGGTCTGCATGGCATCGTATCGTGACGCCTTTTCCAACAATACAGCTAGTCGATAATCAACCGCTCCGTTATATTCCGCTTCGGTAAAACCAGCCTCGATTGCTACAGCCATACGGCCACTCGCATTTTTGGCAAACCCTTCATCCGTTACCCATTCGGGCATCGCGCGAACCGCTATTTCAGCAGTCCTTGCTTGGAATTCACGCGATTGCGCGGCTTGGGCTTCTTGATAACGGCCTTGTGCTTGCGCTCGGGCCGCCTGTTGTTGGTTCCACCGTTCACGGGCTGGCAGATAACCAAGGGGGTCATCTTGTGCCATTTTTACCCAATCAGGCTCTTGTTCAATATGTTGTGCAAGCTGCTCATCAAGCAACCGTTGTTTATCCGCTAGTTCAGCTTGTCCCTGCTGGAGCGCGGCTTCCATTTGTTTGCGCTCATTAGCAAGTGTAGCTGTTTTACGGCTATAATCGGCTTGCAACTGGTATCCTTTGGCAGCTTCACTTAGGTTAACCGCTGTTTCTACACCGTCAACGATAATGGGGATCGTCAGTTCCCCGTATTCGTCAAGGCTTAGGTGTTGCGGTTCCTGTGATTCCGTCTCTGGGTCGGTCGTTTCGTCGGTTTCTTCTGTAGTATCAGCTTCATCCTCTAGGTCATCACCTTCAGATTCCGCTTCTAGTGTCTCCTCTTGTGGAGATTCCTCAACAACATCATCGGTTGGCGCATCAGGCTCCGAAAATTGTGCGTCAAGAACGTCATCAATGCTTTGCGATCCATTTTGGTTGTCGCTCATTCTTTGATTCCCTTGCTTTGTCTGACCTCTGTTGACCAGACTGCTAGTTTATTTTTAGCCCGGTCAAGTCCAGACCACTCTTGGTAGTGTCGCTCACGTTCCTCAGGGGTTTTCGCGGCAAGTAGTTTTTTTATACATAAATCTTGCACGGATGTCAAAGCGTCGCGGAAAACATCATCTTTTAGCACATTGTTGGCTTGGTGCGCACGTTGGGTCTTATCCAGCATTAGTCAAAGCCGCCCCATCAACAGCGACCCCCATTCGTGTCGCCTCGTCGGATTCAATATCAGCCGTCTTCATATCGCGGGTGAGATCATCTTTCATAAGCACATCAAGCCGTTTTGTGTCGGCATCCATCTTCTTGATTTCAAGTTCGGCCATTTTGGCCTTCATGACGTTCTCGGATTTCTTCATTTCAACCTGTGCCAGTAACATAGCGGGATCTGGTTTTTCTGGCTCTGGTTGCTTGGGTGGTGCATTGGCCGGGTCAGGGAAGAACGCCTCAACGTCCTTAAACCCACTAAGCTCAACCATCTTGGATAGTGTGTGATATAGGTGTTCAACACCAATCATTCCGGCACCGAGCGCCTCTTTTTGCTGCATCAGAATAATAGACAAGCGTTGGAACTGCACGCCACGGTCTCCAGTGCCTAGCCCTACGTTTACCGTCATATCGGCGCGGTCAACCCATGTTCGGGGGTCAACCTCGACCCATTCGTTATTCAGCCGCATAGCAATGCTTTTGAGAGGGCCGGCGCGTAAATCAGCGTGCATATCAACAAACATTGGCGCTACCGCCGTTTCTGCAAAGATGCGTGCGATCAAGAGTATTTTCTTTTGACTAGCGGTCATTAGTTGATTAACCGTGCCCTCAGCCAATGGCTTGAGGCTATCGGCGTTTAACCCCTGCCCGTGTTTGGTGACGCCCGTTCGTTCTTCACGTAAGCTGTCAACATACTGAATGCCCTGTAACGATTGACCCGCCGAATTAGGCACATTCGCATACCCTAGCGATTGCAGACCACCGGGGATACGCAAGACGCGCCCCGCCTGTGTTATAGACAAGTCCTCCACAGTGGTTTCAGTTATGACATCCTCATCAACAACAATATCCGGATCGTTTGTCGATACGATATTATCAACCATCTGCCGCACTAGAACAGTGCGCAATCGCTGCAAATCCTCAACAAGTTCTGCGACGCTAAGCCCGTAATGCTTGTGGGGAATAGGCAGTGGGGATGCAGAATTAAACGGCGTTGATCTAACTTCTTCAATTGCCAGTTTTTTGTTGCGCTTTAGTATGGTTCCACCTTCGCCGCCAGTAAACACTTGCAGTAGTTCCGCTATCCCATCCCCATCACGGTCAACACGAATGTAATTTTCGTATACGCGCACGACTCTCATAGACACATCTGTGCTGCTCGTTGCGCCGTTCTCGCCCGCCCAACGTGTCTCGGACTCCTCACTGTCCAGCTTATCGTCAACCTCTGGCAATTTCTCTACCTGATTGCGGTCAAAACCCATACCAATCAAGTCCGAAACGGTGATGCTTTGGCGGTGTGCTACAAATGGGCACCCAACAAACGAAAGACTTGGCCACTGCGAGGAGACGTATATTTCCTCTGGAGGAACAGGGACAATCTTGTAGTCCTTTATTTCCTCTGTAATCTTAACCTTAAACCCGATTGGATCCATCTCTAGGAGCAACCCGAACTCGTCAACCTCTGGGCCGCCCCATTGCTCCAACACCTCTATCTCATCATCACCATCATCAAGGTCAGAAAGGATTTGATATGCCTCTTGCGGGCTTAACTCGTCGTATTCCTCAATGCGGGTAACGGTTCGCTCATCCCAATACCGCTTGACGTATCCGTTCTTGAGCAGTAGCGCATCAGTGAACCACGAATACAGCACCATAAAGCCGTTATTCTTTTGGTTGAACACGTAATTGCAAACCTCAGTCTCTTGCTTGGCTGCTTCTACATCTTCGGCACCGCGCGGCGAAAACTCAACAACATTATCGCCGCCCGTGAATATATCCATAAGTTCCGGCTTGATGCTTTCAATCGTATCGCGGACGTCTGTCATCACGATTTTGGAGCGGTCGTCAACTTCATCACCGTATGGCTCGCCATTATATCGGTCGATTAAGCTGGCCCTATGCTGTCCTATTGTGCTGTTTAACGCACCTACAGCGTTATTCTGTTGCGCTGAAAGCAATGATTCCAGTTCGGAGTTCTTCATTCTAGCCATTCGCGAAAACCTCACCGCCATGTAGTTTTGAAATACGTTCTATATTTGCCATTATCTTGTCCTCGCCGCATGGGAGTAAGTTGGACAAGCCCATGAATGCTGCCGCAGAAGACTGTTCGTTCTTAAATACATAGTGTGCAAGCGTTAGGTTGGCACCCTTCTCACAAACTATGTTTAGCGAAACGTCTCTGGGCCCACCAATTAAGACCTCACCAGTAATCGTATACTTGTGACGCACGGTCATATGCCCGTTATTCTTCATTCTAGCCATGATTTACACGATCCCCTGTGTACTTTGGGGGCTATGATACACTTCATCGGCGCTTTTGCCAACACATTCCGTCGAAGTGAATAATATCACGCCATAGTTCCCATTTTTCTAATGATTGGACCGCTAGATGCCTTCCGCCTTATCATTGACGGGAACAACTCAGTTGCTGCCCATACTAGCGCATCTAGGCGGTCAGGGGAACCCTCTCCTTCAAATCCGTGACTTGTCATCATTGTCATCTGTGTTTCAAGATCTGGGAAAGAACCCACATGATGTATGCGGCCTTGCGAATAAAGCGACGAAGTAGGCTCCGCCCTCACGTGCTTGCCGCGTGTAGCCCTGACTTCACGAATAGGAATATCACTGCGGATAGTGCGGACTGTATTCGCCACCATGTCACCACCTTGATTGACCTCCACTACAATCGCATCAGCCTCCCATGAATCATAGCACGCTATGGCACGCCTTGCCCATTGCTCTGGAGAGCCGCTAACGCTTGCGTCTTCCAATACATAGCCCTCGCGGTTATCAACTGACCCTGTGGAAACCCCAAGGGCAACGATACCATGCTCGTCACTTCGTTCTGTGTTGGTTATAGCGGGATCAACGGCCACAACGATACGGCCCATTTGGTCCGGCACTTTATGGACCCTATGCAGGTCGATGTTATCCAACGTCCAGAGGGCGTTCGGAATGTCTCCGAGTATTTCCGCGTTAAGCTCCTGCCTACCCAATCGCGTCCCATCGTATTTTACCACAATCTTTCTTAGATACTTATCGGCTAGGTTGGAGCGGTTATCTAAGGTGTTGCCGCGAGTAACAACAACAACGCCCTCCTCACCAGCAACAAGGGCTTTAATTATTTCAATCGGTCTTGGCGTCGTTGTTACTACCTGCCGTGGATCGGCACCTAATCGCAAGCCAAACTGTAGCTGGTCCCACGTTTCGCGGGCATACTTCCACTTTGCAATCTCATCTGACAGGGCGCAATCAAACTGCGGGCCACGTAACTGCCCCGGCTCTGTTGCATTGAACAGCGTTGCTATAGCCCCGTTCGGCCATGTTACTCGGCGCTTTGATGGTTCATATAGCGGCCCTTCGTTCGGGGGGTAAAGTGACATTAGCCCGCTCTCTCCCTCGATAAGAACATCACGCCCGTCCGCTGCGGTTTCTGCGACCAAAGCAACGCGGCGCTTACCATGCTCCTCAACCTGCTCTTTGACCCATTCCATGCCCAGCCTGGTCTTACCAAAGCCACGGCCAGCCAATGCTAACCATATGTCCCAATCACCGTCTGGCGCTATTTGGTCAGGTCTTGCTAGGAACCCCCGCCAGTCATATAACAGGTTTGCTGCTTCTTGCTCCGTTAGGCTTGCAAGAAATTCGTTGCGTTCTTTTTCTGGTAGTTCTGCTAATTCTTCAGCCCGACTTTTCATCTTCGGCCTTTGGCTTAATGGCATCTATCAATGCGGCGAGGCGTTCGGTTGCTGGCACTTCACCTACTGGCGACATAGACCCGTCGCTTGATGTGTGGTCATTTTCAACCTTATCACGCCAATCGTCTTTGAAACGGTTCTTCATTTGAAAGATGTATGAAGTGGCGTTGAACCCATTGCTATCGAACGTGCGCTTGCGTCCCTGTTTTTCCCACCATGCTTGGGCATTTCCGAGTCCATGCTTTACGGCGCGAGAAAATTCTTGGTTATTTTCCATCCAATCATTGACCGTTGCCCTATCTACATCTATCGCGGTTGCCATTTCTGCAAGGGTTTTCCCCTCCTTACCGCATTCTATTACGATGTCGCACATTTCTTGTTTGTATTTGGTTGGCCTACCAACTGGATTAACCATTCTACCACCTTATGAAAAAGGCCGCGCCGATTAAGGCACGGCAGTTGGGGAGAGCAGGTTCCCATTCCGGTGTAGGTTATGATTTTTTGTTGTGCTAGTCAAGTTTGGCTTATTGCAGGGTCAAAAGGCGTTTGATTCAATTAGAACCCTCCCCCTGCTGCGGGTGTTTTAAGCCACCGCCCGCTGGGCTAACTATCGTTATTCTTCGCGCCCTGTAAGTTTTGCGTAACTATACGAATCTGTCACCATTGGAATCGTGATTGTATTGCCATCCATAACCATTGCGGAGTCGCGCATGTGTTGGTTACGCCCCACGACGCCTGCTATACTAGCACACGGTTGGCTGCACATAACCTCATCTATGTAAAGGGCCATAGAGCCAACGCGCATTCTTGCTGAAATTTTGCTTCCATCATCCATCTTTACGACTATATCTTTATATTCTTCGAAATCACGCCCGCAAACACAGCACTTTATCATTTCACCTACCCTCATAGGTGGCGATTGCTGCGCTTATTACATCAACAACTTTCGGATTGTCCAAGAACACCTGCATTAGCCCGTCTGCGTGTATGCACGTTAGGTATTCTTTACCCCACTTCTCAACTTCACTCATAGACATACTATAATGAACACCGTGAATTATTTCATGCAGCAGCGTGTTTGCCGTTTTAATATCCCCGTGCGATGTGTCGATCTTGATTTCTCGCTTGGCGTATCTAATCATCCCAAAGTGACCGCTCGCGTCCGCGATTTCTGGATCCCAATCAATAATCTTGTAGGTAGCGTAACCTATCTTAACGTTTTTCGGCAATTCCATTGTTGTATCTCCTAAACCTATTTGCTATCGTCTGCTTGTCAGCAATCCCCACCTTGCTGTCTTACGGGGTTGAGCGTGATTTCTTCCTTTCTCATGCTCCCCCGTTTTATTCTTCAGCCCACCGTATAGCTATATCATCGCCTTTGGTGGTTATGATTGCTTTGCGCCTGCCCGCTGAATCCTTAATCCATGAAATTCCTGAATTACTAATAAAAACTTGATTCTCCACTGTTTCAGGCTCTTCCTTTACGCGGTAGGCTATGATGCAGCCACCCGTGCCATCGTTAAGCCAATTCCACCCGGCTGCGTTTCTTGCTTGGCTTTTTTCCGCACTATAACGATTATCTATCATTTGATGCGTTTGCACAATGTCGTTGCCATCAACAGGGCATTCCCCGCCGTTCCATCCGATCCACGGCCCCCATTCGCTTTGCGGTTCTATGTATTCGTGGATTAGGTCTGCGGGGTATTCCCCGCCACCATCTCTATCGTGGTGAAACAGTCCGTCTTTTGTCCAAGTATAATCACCATCGCACCACGGGTAGGGGCTATTTTCCGGATCGCGAGCCTCAATCACCCCGCTAATCCCACCATCACGGCAAACATATCGCTTGCCAGCCTCTATTTTTAGTTTTGTATTTGTCATGCTCTTTCCTTTCCTATTTTTAATTCCACAACGACCTTGCCGAATTTGACCGGATCGCCCCTCTCTATCGTTATGCGCCACTTGCTGTCATCAATACCTATTACATCGACAATTCCGTCTATGCCGCTTTTGAAGCTGGCGAGCATATTATCCATGTCCCTGCGACGCTTGTCAGGCGGGTGAAACGTGATAATTGCGTGAACTTCCTCACCCTTTAACTTGCCAACCCCTTGCCTGCGTGCTTCTGTGGCGCACTCGTAGCGGTAAGACTTCTTTGCCGCCGCGCCCTTTGACCAATGGCCCCTTGCATTTGGGGATAGCTTTGGCGATGGGTATGTTAGGACAACTTTCATCACAAAAACACAATCTTATCATCGTGCAACTTGGCGTCATCTGTAACAACCCGGCTTGTTGCGGCCCTAATGTATTCCTGTGTAGCATCGAAGCGTTTGGCGATTTCCATAGGTGAAACCCCTAGAGTGCGTAGACGCATCCACTCCAGAATGTCGTGGCTTGTGTATTTACGGCGTGTCATAGGTCTAAATCCTCCTGCTTTGGTTGAGGTTTGGGCTGTTCCACGAATAAGTCAGGCTGATCGTATGCTTCTTGAACGC
>Ga0209345_10002353_pt1 | contig 20986 bp, 19 predicted proteins | sample Cruoilmetagenom7_FD_187294 | JGI IMG/M metagenome (GOLD analysis project Ga0209345, IMG submission 187294) | Oil polluted marine microbial communities from Coal Oil Point, Santa Barbara, California, USA - Sample 7 (SPAdes) (version 2) | ecosystem: Environmental > Aquatic > Marine > Oil seeps ... | reverse complement strand
CGATCTGATCCTGGCGTTGGTTGTGGCTGCGGCGGGCGCTGGCAGGCTGACGCCCTTTTTGGCCGCGGTCTGGCTGTCGCCGGTGGTCGTGGTGTTTACGGACATCTATCAGACCCTCTGTACGACAGTGCGGCCAAACAGGCCGGTGGGCTTGAACACCAGAACGGTGACGATCAGGAACAGTGCGATCGGCAGTTTCAACTCGCCGCCGATCTCCGGGATGTAGGTGCCCGCGATGTTCTCGATGATGCCGACCATGAAGCCGCCAAAGACGGCGCCGGTCGGACTTGTCAGCCCGCCAAGCACGGCGCCGGCAAAGCCGTAAAGCAGGATCGAGAGCATCATGTTGGGCTCAAGGAAGACGATGGGCGCAATCAGGATACCGGCGATGGCGCCAATGGCCGCAGCCATGCCCCAACCGAGGGCGATCATCCACCCGACCCGGATTCCGACCAGCCGGGCCGAGGCCGGGTTTTCGGCAGCGGCGCGCATGGCAAGGCCGACACGGGTGTACTGAAAGAACAGGAACAGCATCACCAGCACACTCATGGTGACCGCGATCATGCCGATCTGGTGATTGCTGATCAGGCCTTCGAACTGCGAGCCTTCGCCGAAGGGGCTTGGAAACGGCTTGATCGTGAAATCCCAGATGAAGCCCGCCAGGCTGTTGATGATGGCAAACAGGCCGATGAACACGACGATATGGCTGAGCACCGGCGCATCGCCGAGCGGGCGGATGATCAGCCGCTCGATTGCCACGCCGCCAACGAAGGACAGGGCGACCGTCAGCGGAATCACCAGCCAGTAGGGAACGCCCCAGGCAAGCATTTGCCAGGCGACGAAGGTGGAAAACATCGCCATTTCGCCCTGGGCGAAATTGAGATGATGGATTGCCTGATAAATCATCACGACAGCGAGTGCCATGCAGGCGTAAATCCCGCCTGTGGCGATGCCGGTGATCAGTTGCTGTGCCAGAAGCTCCATCGTGTCTCCCTCAGTAGCCGAGATAGGCGGCGCGAATGGTTTCCTTGTCGCGGATTTCCGCGGCGGTGCCGGACATGACAATGTCACCGGTCTCAAGAACAAAGGCCGTATCGGCAAGTTCAAGAACCACGCCGGCGTTCTGCTCGACGATCAGCATGGAAACCTGCTCTTCCTGATTGACCTTGCGCAGGATCGAGAACATCTCCTGCACGATCAGCGGAGCGAGGCCGAATGACGGTTCGTCGAGCAACATCAGGCGTGGCCTGAGCATCAGCGCACGGGCAATGGCCAGCATCTGCTGCTCGCCTCCCGAGAGGGTGCCTGCCTGCTGGTGGCGGCGCTCACGCAGCCGGGGAAACCAATGGTAGGCCTGCTCCATGTCGCGCGCAATTTCGGCGCGGGATCTGCGGGTCATGGCGCCGCACTGCAAATTTTCTTCGGTGGTCAGGCCGGTAAAGGTACCCCGCCCTTCGGGTACGTGGGCCACGCCCATGCGAACGATATCCTCGGTCGCCTTGCCGCCGATGTCGTTGCCATCGAAGCGGATTGTGCCAGAGCGCTTGATCATCCCGCACAATGCCCGCAGCGTCGTGGTCTTGCCTGCTCCATTGGCGCCCAGAAGCGTCGAGATGCCGCCCTTCTCCACCGAGAAATCGAGGCCGTGCAGGACCCGGAAATCGCCGTAGGATGCGTGCAGGCCGGTGACTTCAAGTAGCATGCTCATTCTGCCTGGCCTCCCAGATATGCGGCAATCACGTCGGGATTCTTCTGCACTTCGGCCGGGGTGCCCTCGGCAATCTTGCGGCCGAAGCTGAGCACCACCACCTTGTCGGAAATCGACATCACCAGCCCCATGTGGTGCTCGACCAGCAGCACGGTGACGCCGCGGTCATCCCGGATATGGCGGATCAGGCGTCCAAGTTCGCCAACCTCGTCGTGGTTGAGACCACCCGCAGGTTCATCAAGCAGAAGCACACCCGGTTTAGCAGCAAGAGCGCGGGCAATCTCGACCCGCTTGCGGGTTCCGAACGGCAACCCATCCACCGGAAGATCGGCGACGTCGCCCAGTTCGAGATAATCGATCAGTTCGCTGACGGTGGCGTCGACCTCGGCTTCCTGGCGGCGAACCCATGGCAGGCGCAACGCGTCGGAGAGAAAATCGCTGCGGCTGCAGGCGTGGGCGCCGACGCGAATATTGTCGCGCACCGTCATGCGCTGGAACAGCGCCACATTCTGGAACGAGCGACCAATGCCGACCGCGGGCATCTCGTGCGCCTTCTTGCCCAGAACCGATTGACCATCATAGAGAATGTCGCCCGACGCCGGGGTGTAAAGCCGGCTGAGGCAATTGAACAGCGTGGTCTTGCCTGCACCATTGGGGCCGATGAGGCCGAGAATCTGGCCCTTTTGGAGCTCGAAGGCGATGCCGTCCAGCGCCACGATTCCGCCAAATCGCACGACCACGTCGCGCACTGCAAGTTGAGGTGGTGAGCTGGCGGTTCGAGCTTGCATCAGGGTCCTCCATACTCCGGTCTGCTGTCATGTATCCCGGTGCTTTTCACAGGGGACATCCAGTTCTCATCGGGCCGATGTGGCCGTCTTCCATTCAGGGCGTCGTCCACGACACGGACAAGGGACGCCATCATCGGTCCGACTTCGTCATAAAGGCGTTCGGACGGAAAATGATGCGGCGGCGCACCGCAATTGAAAGCGTAGGTTCCCGAACCGTCCGCAGCGATCAGGGGCGCACCGACAGCGAAAATGTCCGGCCGCCATTCCCCCGTGGAAACAACAAAGCCATATTTCTCATAGTCGGCGACGGCCTTGTCCAAGATCTTGCGCATCAGCCTGCTTTTCTCGGGATGCTTGCCTGCGGCGAGTGCAAGATGTTCCTCGCGCTCCGCCTCCGGCAAGGTGACAAGCAATGCACGCCCCATGGCGGTTTCGACCAAGGGAATGCGCGAGCCGATTTCGAGCTGCACGGTAAATGTCGCGGAGCCACGCGAAATGTCCACGTAAAGCGCCTTGTTGCGATCAAGCACACCGAGAGCAACCGGTGCCGCTAGCACTTCGGCAGCCTGATCCATGAAATCGCGGGCCACATGGCGGATGCCGAGATTTGCGAGTGCGGCATAGCCGAGCGTGATTGTGCCTGGCGCAAGCTGGTATTTGCCGAGCCTGGGGATCTGCATCAGATAACCGAGCTCGCATAATGTGTAGGTGAGACGGGTAACCGTCGGCTTGGGCAATCCGGTGCGTTCGGCAATCTCCTGATTGCTCAGGAATCCGTCGCGTGGATGGAAGCAGCGCAGCACCTCAAGCCCCCGCGCAAGCGCGGTCACGAACTTGCGATCGCCCTCGTGAGCATGGCTCAATTTATCAGCGGCAACGTCGTTGACGACGCCACGTCCATTGGCTGTCATGCAGCCGCTCCTCCCTTTATTGACAAACAATGCATCACATTCTAGCACTGAGGTCAAATAATAAAATTGAATTTCGCACTGCGGAACTGGGAGGTTTTTTGCGGACTATGGAGGAGACCACTTCCGTGCATGAAACAGCCGCCAGAAGCCCGCACAGGGCCAGGCCGGAATGGTCCAGCCATGCCGCTTTCAGCCCGGTTGCCGAGATCGACCTTGCCGCCCGACGGACCGAGATTGCCACCGACGAAGGCTTTGCGGTCTGGCGCGAATGGGGTTCCGGCCCGGCGCTGGTGATGCTGCATGGCGGCTCTGGGTCATGGAGCCACTTTTTCCGTCAGGTCGAATTCTTTGCACAGAATTACCGGGTGATTGTCCCCGACCTTCCAGGGTTTGGAGATTCCGCCGCGTGCAATCCGGATGCCGCCCCGCACCGGATGGCCCGCATTCTTGCTGCCGGCATCGAGCAGCTGGCCGGAACCGCACCGTTTCACCTAGTGGGGTTCTCCTATGGCGGCATCATCGGCAGCTTTCTGTCCCTCCTGATGGCGCCCCGGATCGGCGGTTTCGTGATTGTCGGAGGCGTGGGCTTCGAGGCCCGGCGGCAGGATGTTGCCCTGTCCAGCTGGCGTCATATTTCCGGCACCGAGCATCGCCGTGCCAAGCACAGGGAAAACCTGCGGACAATCATGATCGCAAACCCGGCGCGGATCGACGAGACAGCGATCCTGATCCAGCAATCGAATGCGGAACGCTCGCGTCATGACACGCGCCCGACGGCACGCAGCAAGCCGATGACCGCGAACCTGGATGCAAGCAGAGTGCCGCTGGCGGCGATCTGGGGCGAGCACGATCAACTTGCCGCGCCCTATTTCGACGAGCGGCGTGAATGGCTCGCCGCTCGCGACCCTGAAGCACCATTCAAACTGATTGCCGATGCGGGGCACTGGGTACAGTACGAAGCAGCCGAGGCGTTCAATACTGCACTGACCGATTGTCTCCGTTCGTTTTCGAAGCGGGCGGACAAATGAAATTATTTCTGGGAGGAAAAAATGGCTGGTGATGTGACTTACACGGTGGATGGAAACGTTGCGGTTGTTACGATCGACAATCCTCCGGTCAACGCGTTCGGGTTTGATGTCAGACGCGGCGTCATTGAAGCCATGGACCGCGCCGAAGCCGATCCTGCCGTCACCTGCGTCGTGCTGACCGGAGGCGGCCGGACGTTCAGCGGCGGCGCCGACATCACGGAATTCGGCAAGACACCGCGCGAACCGTCACTGCCCGACGTCAACACACGCTGCGAAACCATGAGTAAACCGGTTGTCGCCGCGATTCACGGCTTTGCCTTTGGCGGCGGGCTTGAAGTGTCGCTTTCCTGCCATGGCCGGATTGCATCGGCCGATGCAAAAGTCGCTCTGCCCGAGGTCAAGCTCGGCCTGATCCCCGGTGCCGGCGGCACCCAGCGGTTGCCACGCTTGATCGGGCCGGAAGCCGCACTCGACGTGATCGTCCCCGGCAATCCCGTTGCGGCACCCAAGGCGCTGGCGGTGGGAATTCTGGACCGCATTTCCGAAAAGGACCTTCTGGAAGACGCCAAGGCCTTCGCCCGTGACCTTGCAGCCGGCGACCTGCCCTCGGCGCTGCGCGACCGGGAAGATAAGCTCGAAGCGGCGCGCCGTGATCCGCCGGCGTTCGAGGCGCATGCCGCAGCGCTGACCAAGAAGACACGTGGTCTTGAAGCCCCCCTCGCCTGTGTTCGCGCCGTACGCATGACGCTCGACACACCGTTCGACGAGGCGCTGGTCAAGGAACGCGACATCTTCATCGAACTGATGAACGGCGACCAATCGAAGGCCCAGAGGCACCTGTTCTTTGCCGAGCGCGAAGCCAACAAGGTGCCCGGGATTGGCAAGGATGTGCGTCCGCGCCAGGTGCGCAAGGCCGCGGTCATCGGCGCGGGCACGATGGGCGGCGGTATTGCCATGGCGCTGGCCAATGGCGGCGTTCCGGTCACCATTCTGGAAATGAACCAGGAAGCCATCGACCGCGGCATGGCGGTAATCCGCCGCAATTACGATACCTCGGTCAAGCGCGGCTCGATCTCAGAAGAAGAGCGCGACAAGCGGCTGGGACGGTTGAGCACGACAACCAGTTACGACGACATTGCCGATGCCGACCTGGTTATCGAGGCGGTGTTCGAGGAGATGTCGGTCAAGAAGGTTGTTTTCGGCAAGCTTGACGAAGTGATGAAGCCGGGCGCGGTGCTCGCCAGCAACACCTCCTATCTCGATGTCGATGAAATCGCACAGATGACCAAGCGGCCGTCCGATGTTCTGGGAATGCATTTCTTCTCCCCGGCCAATGTCATGAAGCTGCTCGAGATCGTCCGCGGCAAGGAAACGGCTCCGGACGTGGTCGCCACCGCGCTGGCGCTCGGCAAGCAGATCGGAAAGGTTCCGGTCGTCGTCGGGGTCTGCCACGGCTTTGTCGGCAACCGCATGCTGTCCGCGCGTTCCGCGGAAAACGAGGCGCTGCTGCTTGAAGGCGCCTCGCCCTCCGATGTGGACAAGGCATTTCTCGATTTCGGCTTTTCCATGGGGCCGTTCGCAATGGGCGACCTGGCCGGTCTGGATATCGGCTGGCGCAACCGCAAGTCGCTTGGCCAGACAGCGGTAATCTTCGATGCGCTTTGCGAGGAAGGACGCTTCGGCCAGAAAACCGGCAAGGGTTTTTACAGCTACGAGGACGGGCCGCGCGATGCGAAGCCCGATCCCTGGGTGGAAGCGCTGATCGAGGAGAAGGCCAAGGAACTCGGCGTGAACCGGCGCAGCATCGATGCGACAGAGATCATCGAGCGCACTATCTACCCGATGATCAACGAGGGTGCCCGCATTCTGGAAGAAGGCATCGCGCTCAGACCGTCGGACATCGACATCGTCTGGATCAATGGCTACGCCTTCCCGATCGGCAAGGGCGGGCCGATGTTCTGGGCGGAGCAGGCAGGCCTCAATCATATCGTCGAACGGCTTGAATACTGGCACGGCAGGACCGGCAACCCGGTGTTCGAACCCTCGGCGCTGCTGCGCAAGGCAGCCGAAAGCGGCGAAACGCTGGCCTCTGCAATGGCCGGCAAGGATGACGTGGCATGACCGCCCGGCCGCATGCCTGGGAGGCATCCTACCCCGACAACATGAAGTGGGATGCCCCGATTGTAACCGGTAGCCTTCCGGCGCTGCTTGATGATGCCGTCGCCGAGTGCCCCGAGCGGGCCCTGATCGAATTCCGCGGCTGGACAATGAGCTATGCCGATCTGCGCGATGAAGCCCAGGCCTTTGCCGCGGCGCTGCTGACTGCGGACCTGGCAAAGGACCAGACCGTCGCCCTCTTCCTGCCCAACACGCCCTGGCATCCGGTGGCGTTTTTCGGCACCCTGAAAGCCGGCGCCCGGCTGGCGCATCTTTCGCCGCTGGATGCACCGCGCGAACTGGCTCACAAGCTGACCGATTCAGGCGCGCGCACCATCGTGACGACAAATATCGGTGGCATGCTCGCCGGCGCGATCAAGCTGATGGAAGCAGGCCTCGCCGACAGGGTCATTGTCGGAGACGATACCCGTTTCGGCGGCGACAACCCGGCACGCGAAGCGATCCCCGAGCGTGACGACGTGATCCGTTTCGACCGGTTTTGCGAGACCGGAACGCCACCGGACGCCTGGCCGGAAATCGGAGAAGACGACATCGCCTTGCTGCAATACACCGGCGGCACGACCGGTCCGGCCAAAGGCGCGATGCTGACCCATGCCAACCTGACCGCAGCGGTCTCGAGTTACGACATCTGGTTCGAGGCGCTCTACGGCGATCCGGAAGAGGGTGAGAAAGTCCTCTGCGTGCTGCCGCTGTTTCACATCTATGCGCTGACTACGATCCTGCTTCTGGGAATCAGGCGGCGGGCCGAAATCGTTCTGCACATGCGCTTCGATGCAAGCCAGGTGCTCAACGACATTCAGGCCAAGCGGATCACCACGTTCCCCGGGGTGCCAACCATGTGGATCGCGCTTGCCAATCACCCGGAGCTGATGAAGACCGACCTCTCCTCGCTCATTCGCTGCTCTTCCGGCGGCGCGCCGCTTCCGGTGGAGGTCGGCCAGCGCTTCGAAGGCCTGACGGGCCAGCGTCTGGCCGGCGGCTGGGGCATGACGGAAACGGCGCCGGCAGGCACCAATCTGCTGCCATTCGGGGAAGCCAAACCGGGATCGATCGGCATGCCGCTGCCAGGTGTCGAATTGCAGGTGGTCGATCTCGACGATCCGCACCGGATATTGCCGGTCGGCGAAGTCGGGGAATTGCGGGTCCGGGGCCGGAACGTGACAGCCGGATACTGGAACAAGCCGCAGGAGAACGCGGTGGCGTTTGCCGATGGCTTCTTCCTCACCGGCGATGTCGGATACATGGCAGATGACGGCTATTTCTACATCGTCGACCGCAAGAAGGACATGATCATCTCCGGTGGCTTCAATGTCTATCCGCAGATGATAGAACAGGCGATCTACGAACATCCGGCCGTCGCCGAGTGCATTGTGCTCGGTATAGAGGATGAGTACCGGGGAGAAGCCGCCAAGGCCTTCGTGACACTCAAATCCGGTGCCGCACCGTTCACGCTGGAAGAGCTTGTTTCGTTTCTCGAGGATCGTCTCGGACGTCACGAACTTCCCGCAGCACTCGAATTCCGGGATGAGCTTCCCAAGACATCGGTCGGCAAATTGTCACGCAAGGAATTGCGTGACATGGAAAAAAGCAGATCCGCCGCCGGACAGACACCGAACACACCAGACCCTAAAGAGTAGAGGAAAATTCAATGCAGGATGCAGTCATCGTTTCAACCGCCCGCACACCGATCGGCAAGGCCTATCGCGGCGGACTGAACGACACTGACGGCGCAACGCTTGGCGCGCACGCCATCAAGCATGCCGTCGAGCGCGCGGGCATTGAGCCCGGCGAAATCGAAGACGTGATCATGGGCTGTGCCCTGCAGCAGGGAACCACCGGCGGCAATGTCGCCCGCCAGGCCCTGGTGCGCGCCGGTCTGCCCGTGACAGTCTCGGGTTCGACGATCGACCGGCAGTGTTCGTCCGGTCTGCAGGCCATCGCGGTCGCCTCGCGCTCGATCCGGTTTGACGGCGTGCCGATCGCCATTGGCGGCGGGCTTGAATCCGTCAGCCTCGTGCAGAATGAGCACATGAACAGTTTTCATCGCCAGGACCGCTGGCTGATGCAGCACAAGCCCGACATCTACATGCCGATGATCGATACCGCCGAGGTCGTGGCCAAGCGTTACGGAATCAGCCGCGAAGCACAGGATGCCTTTGCACTTGAAAGCCAGCGCCGCACAGCCGCGGCACGCGACGCCGGACGGTTCGACGCAGAGATCGTGCCGATCACCACGACAATGGCGGTGATGGACAAGCAGACCAAGGAAGTCTCCTACCGCGAAGTGACGATTTCGGCCGACGAAGGGCCGCGCCCGCAGACAACCGCCGAAGGGCTTGCAGGCCTGACACCGGTGCGCGGCGAAGGCGCAGTTGTCACGGCGGGCAATGCCAGCCAATTGTCCGACGGCGCATCGGCTTGCGTTGTCATGAACGCCAAGCTCGCCGAACAGCGCGGTCTGCAGCCGCTTGGCGCGCTGCGTGGCTTCGCCGTGGCAGGAACGGAACCGGACGAGATGGGCATTGGCCCGGTTTTCGCCATCCCGCGCCTGCTTGAGCGCAACGGCCTGAAGATCGACGACATCGGTATCTGGGAACTCAATGAAGCCTTCGCGGTTCAGGCACTGTATTGCCGTGACAAGCTGGGCATCGACCCTGAAAAGCTGAACGTGAATGGCGGAGCGATTTCCGTCGGTCACCCCTACGGCATGACCGGCGCCCGGCTTTCGGGCCATGTGCTGATCGAGGGCAAGCGCCGCGGTGTCAAATACGGTGTGGTGACAATGTGCGTCGGCGGCGGCATGGGTGCTGCCGGCCTGTTCGAAATCTTTTGAGGACACGAACCATGGATCTGAGATTCACAGAAGACGAACTGGCTTTCCGCGACGAGGTCAGGAGCTTTTTCAGGGAAGCCCTGCCCGCCAGCATCCGCGAAAACATCGTGGCCGGGCGCCATACGACCAAGGAAGAGCTGGTTACCTGGACCCGGATCCTGCACGACAAGGGATGGGCCGTGCCGCATTGGCCGGTCGAGCATGGCGGCACCGGCTGGAGCCCGATCAAGCAGTACATCTACCTTGAGGAAATGAGCCAGACGCCCGCGCCCGCACCGCTTGCGTTCGGCGTCAACATGGTCGGACCGGTGATCTACACCTTCGGCAACGAAGCGCAGAAGAGCCGCTTCCTGCCGCGCATCGCGACACTGGAGGACTGGTGGTGCCAGGGCTTCTCCGAGCCGGGTTCGGGCTCGGACCTGGCTTCGCTGAAGACGCGCGCTGTGCGTGACGGCGACGAGTTTGTCGTCAATGGCCAGAAGACCTGGACGACACTCGCCCAATACGCCGACTGGATCTTCTGCCTGGTACGCACCGATCCGGACGCACGCAAGCAGTCCGGCATTTCGTTCCTGCTGATCGACATGAAGACGCCCGGCATCACCGTTCGCCCGATCCAGACGATCGATGGCGGTCACGAGGTCAACGAGGTGTTCTTCGACGATGTGCGGGTTCCGGCAGAAAACCTCGTCGGAGAAGAGAACAAGGGCTGGAACTACGCAAAATTCCTGCTTGGCAACGAGCGCGTGAACATTGCCCGGGTCGGTGTTTCCAAGGAGCGAATCCGCAGGATCAAGGAACTCGCCGCGCAGCAGCGGGTTGGCGGCGAACGGATGATCGACCAGCCTGCCTTCCGCGAGAAGGTGGCCGCCGTCGAGGTGCAGCTGAAGGCGCTCGAGATGACCCAGTTGCGCGTTCTTGCCGGAGAGGCAAAGCGCGAAAAGGGCACGCAGGACCCGGCCAGCTCGATCCTGAAGATCAAGGGGTCGGAAATCCAGCAGGCGACGACCGAACTGCTGATGGATGTCGTTGGCCCCTACGCCATGCCCTATCTTCCGGAAGACGACATCGACGGGCGCAACGAGCCCTCAATCGGACCGGACTGGGCCTCGACCATCGCACCTTCGTACTTCAACACGCGAAAGGTCTCGATCTATGGCGGCTCCAACGAAATCCAGAAGAACATCATCGCCAAGGCCATTCTCGGCCTCTAGCACGGGACAGCATTCAAGGGCCCTGAAACAAGGCCCGCAATTCGGCGCCGGCGCTGCCGGCCTGTCGGGAGAACACCAAAATGGACTTTGACCTATCCGAAGAACAGACCATGCTGAAAGACAGCGTGGAGCGCCTGCTCAAGGACCAGTACGATTTCGAGGCGCGCGGCAAGTACCACACCGGCGAGACCGGTTTCAGCGAGAAGATGTGGAACCAGTACGCGGAACTCGGCCTGCTGGCGCTGCCGTTCGCCGAGGAAGACGGCGGCATCGGCGGTGGCCCCACCGAAACCATGATCGTCATGGAGGCGTTCGGAAAGGCGCTGATCCTGGAGCCGTTCTTTGCCAGTGTCATCCTCGCCGGCGGCGTGCTGCGCCACGCAGGCAGTGCCGATCAGAAATCCGCGCTGATTCCAGCGATGGCGGAAGGTGGGCTGAGGATGGCTTTCGCCTGCGCCGAGCCACAGGGCCGCTACGATTTGTTCGACGTCGAAACATCTGCAAAAAAAGATGGTGACGGCTGGGTAATCGATGGCAAGAAGGCGCTGGTTCTGCACGGCGACAGCGCCGACAAGCTCATCGTCTCGGCCCGCACCTCCGGCGGGACCTGCGACGAGGGCGGCATTTCGCTGTTCCTGATCAATGCCGATGCCGAGGGCCTTGCGCGGACCGGATATCCGACCCAGGACGGTTTGCGCGCAGCCGAGATCACGTTGCAATCGGTCAAGGTTGGAGCGGATGCGCTGATCGGCAGCGAAGGCGGCGCATGGCCGGTGATCGCGCGGGTTGCCGACGAAGCCGTTGCCGCGCTTTGCGCCGAGGCGGTCGGGTGCTTCGAGAAGATGCACGAGCTGACGCTTGAATATCTCAAGACGCGCAGCCAGTTCGGCACCACCATCGGTTCCTTCCAGGCGCTGCAGCACCGCGCCGTCGACATGTTCGTCGAGCTGGAACAATCCCGCTCGATGACCATGTATGCCAGCATGCTGGCGACCGGCGACGACCCGGTGGAACGTGCCCGGGCGGTTTCGGCGGCCAAGGTGCAGATCGGTGAATCCGCCAAGGTCATCGGCCGTGAGGCTGTCCAGCTGCACGGCGGTGTCGGCATGACGATGGAGTATGCGATCGGCCACTATTTCAAGCGCACCACGATGATCGACATCCTGTTCGGGGATGCCAACCATCATCTCACGCGGCTTGCCCAGATGGATGGCCTGATCCGCGAAGACGCCTGACAGCAGAAGAAAGAACCGCGCCATGAACCCTTCAATGCCCTACTCGCTTGACGGCAAGGTCGCCGTCATTACCGGATCAAGCCGCGGCATTGGCCGTGCGACGGCAGAAACCATGGCGCGGCTCGGAGCCAGGGTGGTCATTTCCAGCCGAACCGCCGAGGCCTGCGAACCGGTCGCCGAGGGCATCCGGGCCGAAGGTGGCGAGGCAGCCGTGATTGCCTGCAACATTTCGCGAAAAGACGAGGTCGAGGGCCTGATCTCCGGAACCGAAAAACGGTATGGCGCGCCGGACATCCTGGTCTGCAACGCGGCGGTAAACCCGGCCTACGGGCCGCTTGCCGATCTCTCCGACGAAGCCTTCGACAAGATCATGAGCTCGAACGTCAAGAGCAACCTGTGGCTCTGCAACCGGGTGATCCCGGCGATGAAGGCGAAAGGTGGCGGCGCGATCGTCATCATCTCCTCGATCGCGGGGATCCAGGGTAACGCGGTGATCGGCGGCTACGGAATTTCCAAGGCGGCCGACTTCGCGCTGGCGCGCAATCTTGCCGTCGAACATGGCAGCGACAATGTCCGCGTCAATTGCATTGCGCCGGGCCTGGTGAAGACCGACTTCGCCCGCGCCCTGTGGGAGGACGAGGAAATGCTGAAAAAGCGCACCAGGACCACGCCACTGCGGCGCATCGGCCTGCCCGAGGAAATCGGCCCGGTCGCGGCTTTCCTGGCATCGCCGGCGGCAAGCTTCATCACCGGACAGGTCATCATCGCCGATGGCGGGGTGACCATTGCCTGATTGAAGTCACGTTCAACTGATTTCATTTGCCCCATAGCGCAACCCACATTTTCAAAACATCGCGGCGTCCGGTCAGGGTTTAACCAAACGCACGGCACCGCGGCCCGTCACCGAAAGGGAGAAACATCATGTCTGACCAAATGCAGAGGATTGTCCTGGCCAAACGCCCCGAAGGCCAGCCCGGACCGGATAACTTCCGCCTGGAAACGGTCGCGATGCCGTCCCCCGGCGAGGGCGAGGTGCTGCTCAAGGTGCTCTACATGTCGCTCGATCCCTATATGCGCGGACGGATGGACGATGCGAAATCCTATTCCACGCCCGTCAAGATCGACGAACAGATGGGTGGCGGCGCTGTCGGCGAAGTGATCGAAAGCCGTTCCCCGCATTTCAAGCCCGGCGACATCGCCATGGGCATGTTCGGATGGGGTACCCACGGTGTCGTGCGGGCCAACGAGCTGCGCAAGATAGACCCGGGTGTAGCCCCGATCTCAACCTCGCTCGGTGTGCTCGGCATGCCGGGCTTTACCGGCTGGTACGGTTTCAACGAGATCGGCAAGCCAAAGGCCGGTGAAACACTGGTTGTTGGTGCGGCAACAGGCCCGGTTGGCTCGATGGTGGGGCAACTGGCCAAGCAGAAGGGCCTGCGCGCGGTCGGCGTTGCCGGTGGGGCGGACAAATGCGCCTTTGCAGTCAAGGAACTCGGGTTTGATGCCTGCATCGATCACCGTGCTGCGAGCGACGCCAAGGATCTGCGCAAGTCGCTTTCCGATGCCTGCCCGGACGGCATCGATGTCTATTTCGAGAACGTTGCCGGAATGACGCTTGATGCCGTGCTGCCGATGATGAATGTCGGCGGCCGGATTCCGCTTTGCGGCATGATTGCCTGGTACAATTCCGGCGCACTCGGCGCCGGACAGACGGCCGGGCCGGACCGGTTGCCAAAGGCCTGGAGGACAATCCTCGTCAACCGCCTGACGGTCGGAGGCTTCATCATCTCGGATCATTTCGACCGCTTCGGCGACTTCCTGGCCGAAGTCGGGCCGCTGGTCGGCAGCGGCAAGATCGTCTACCGCGAAGACGTGACAGAAGGGCTGGAAAATGCACCCGAAGCCTTCATCCGGATGCTCGAGGGCAAGAACTTCGGCAAGACGCTGGTGAAGGTCGCTTAAGCAGGACGACACGACCTTGCGACGAACTTCGAGAATCCGCCCGGACGAGCAATCCTCTTCGGGCGGATCTAATGGCTGGACGATCCCGAGAGAAGATTGAGAACAAGTACGCCGGCGACGATCAGGCCAATGCCGAGATAGGCGTACAGATCCAGTTTCTGGCCAAACATCACAATGCCGATCAGCGTGACCATCGCCACACCTGCACCCGCCCAGACCGCGTAGGCAATTCCGACAGGAATGGTCTTGAGCACAATCGCCAGAAAATAGAACGAGATGGCGTAGCCCACCACCGAGATGCCACCAAAGCCCCACTTGGTGAAACCTTCCGAGGCTTTCAGCGCGGTGGTGGCGATGACCTCACCGGTGATCGCGATGCCGAGGAACAGCCATGGCATGTCACTGCTCTCCTTCATGCGGGTCAGAGGCTGGTACAGCCCCTGCCGCGTCAAGTTCTTCAAGAAATGCGAGAATTTCCCGGCGCGCGGACGGGCTGGAATCCGGTCCACCGCCAAGGTCGGACAGCCAGAGGCCATCGGCAGCCAGGCGCAAGGTGCGGGCCATCGGCGTCAGATCGGTCTTTTCGTGCCTGAGCAGACGGGCCTCCACCCACTGGTTCCAGCGGGCGCAATAATGCGGGTCGGAACTCAGCATCAGCATCAGCACCGCCAGGCGTTTTTCCTCGGGCACCGTCATGTCGATGGCGGCGATGACGCGCAGATAGGCTCTCGAGAACCGTGCCGGCCTGGTTTCGTCGGGCTCAATACACTCCTCCACCTGGCTGTCGAACCACTCCACCACCTCGTCAAACAGGCCGTCTATCAGCGCGTTTTTTCCGGCATAATGATGCAGCAACCCGCCCTTGCTGACCGCGGCCTCGCGCGCCACATTTTCCAGTGTCAGAGCGGGAAGGCCATGGTCGACGATCAGCCGTGCCGCGCATTCAAGCAGCCGTGCACGCACGGCCTCCGGGTTGTTCTTGCGTTGAGGTTTGCTTGTCATTCGCAAAACATACCGTCTGGACGGTTTTTACGCAATCCACATAGCAGCTTGCCTGCATGTTCTGACCAACGTCGTCTTTTGTGGGATGATTATATGACTTGCCGGCATTCAATGCAGCATTTTTGCTGTTGACTTGCACTGTTTGCGTTGGCTATTTGTTATTTGTCCAACAAATAGGAACGCCCCTTGACTGACAAGCATGACATTCCCGCCCAGGAGACGAGCGCCGCCGAGGTTTCCAAAACCACGGAACCGGGCGAGCGGGTTTCCCGCGCCTCCGCGGTGGACGATCTCGTGGACCACATCCGTGCACTGATATCAGAAGGCGGACTGAAAGTCGGCGACAGCCTGCCAACGGAGAAAGAACTCTGCGAACGCTTCCACACGGGCCGCAACACGGTGCGCGAGGCGATGCGGATTCTCAAGACCTACGGCGTCGTCAAGGTGCGCCCGAAAGTGGGCGCCGTCATCATCGATGAACGCATGGCGCGGGCTTTCGATCTGTTTTCGTTCAACACACTCGAGGTATCGCGCGAGACATTTGTCGACATCCAGGGATTTCGCAGCCTGCTGGAAGTGGCCTCGTTCGAAACGCTGTTTGACAAGGTCACCGCCGAGGACATCGCCGAGCTTCACCAGATAAACAAGGAATTTCTGAACGTGAAAACGGCTGTTGACGCATCGGAAATCGACTTCCGCTTTCACACCCGGCTGGTGGCGGTGATGGGAAACAAGGCGATCCTCGATGTCTACAAGATCATGAAGCCGGTGATCCTGAAAATCATGCTGAAGGCAAAGACCGTCCAGACATTCTCGACCGTCACATACTCGGAGCATACCGAGATCCTGGACGCGCTCGAAAAGCATGACCGGGCTGCCTACCAGTACAAGATGAAGTCCCATCTGGACGCCGGCTTCCGGCACTTTTCGGATTAGGAGCAGCCAGTACAGAGCCGCGCGGCGCCAGTCACCACGCGGTTGAGGAGATGATCGCCATACATCGTGGCATCAGGGAAGGTGCGATCAAGCACCACAGGAGGAGGAACTAACATGAAACTGGGAAGAGTCATTTCAACTGCCGTCGTGGGCCTGATGCTCTCGACTAGCCTGTCTCTGGCAGGCCCCGAGATCGTATCCGGCCCGGGCGCGGATCCGGCATGCTTCGCGCCATGGGATGCGGACACGAAATACATGCAGTGGCAGGCCAAGGAAGGCCCCTACAAGATCGCCGTGGTCAACGGCTTCGTCGGCAATGGTTGGCGCATCCAGATGATCAAGACAGCCAAGGCCTTTGCAGAAGACACGGCCATGAAGGACAAGATCGCCGAGTTCAAGGTGGTCTCGACAGGCACCGATGCACCGGCCCAGCTGGGTGCCATCGAGGACTTCATCAACCAGGGCTATGACGCGATCGTCACGATCGCGGTGTCTCCTGAAGGCTTCGACCGGGTGATCCGGCTGGCCGACAAGAACGATGTCGTGCTGGTTCCGTTCGACAACGTGCTCGACACCGACAAGGTCATGCAGGTCAATGAGGACCAATTGCTGATGGGCCAGACCTGGGCAAAATTCGCCCTGAAGGAACTGGCTGCAAAGGGTGTCAGCTCGGGCAACATACTCGAAGTCCGGGGACTGGCCGGCAATTCGGTTGACCGCGACCGTTCCATCGGCATCAACGAAGTGCTTGAAGCCGATGCGGGCGACTGGAAGGTAACGCAGGTTGTCGGCAACTGGGATGACGGCACGGCACAGAAGGTCGTGGCCGATGCAATCGCGGTCCACGGTCATTTCGACGCGATTATCGCGCAGGGCGGCACCGTCGGTGTGGTTCAGGCAATGATCGATTCCGGCCATCCGTTCGTGCCGGTGACGGGCGAGTCCGAAAACGGTTTCCGCAAGCTGGTCGCCAAGCACTCCGGCGAAGGCCTGAAGGGCATCTCCATCGGCCAGTCACCGGGCCTTGTCGCGATTGCGATGAAGGCCGCCGTATCGGCGCTTGAGGGCAATGTCATGCCCCAGCTGATCTCGGTTCCGCTGCCTGTCGCCGACTACACCGAACTTGAAGACGGCAAGAACTTCTGGAGCGATCTTCCGGACAATTTCTTCACGGTCAACGAGTTCCCGCCTTGCGGAGTCAACATTTCGGGGCCGTCGATCATGGCGCAGACCGAAGCGGACGTGAAGTAAGCTCAAGCCATCGTGCGGGGCGCCATGCACAGGCCTGGCGCCCTCACCTTCTCAAACAACGACAATGCTGCCTGCCAGGAGTGCTTGCGCAATGCCGAATGACAACCCGATTGTCCAACTGACTGGCGTCTCCAAGCACTTTTCGGGCACACGCGCCCTGGAGGGCGTGGATTTCAGCTGCAGCCCGGGAACGATCCACGGGATCCTGGGAGAGAACGGCGCGGGCAAGTCGACGCTGATCAAGATCCTCTCAGGCGTGCTGCAACCCGATGCGGGTACGGTTCAGGTTGGCGGCAAAACCGTCCGGTTCTCCACGCCGGAACAGGCCGTAGCCTCCGGCATCGTCTGCATCTTCCAGGAGCTGTCGCTGGTGCCGGATCTTTCGGTTGCCGACAACATCTTCATCGCAGCGCCACCACGCAAGTTCGGGCTGATCGACAGACGCGCCCAGCACCGCCGCGCCGAAGAACTGCTGGCGCGGATCAAGTGCGAGGATGTCGATCCCAATTCGCTGGTGCGCGAACTCTCCTTGTCACGGCGGCAGATGGTGGAAATCGCCAAGGCGCTGGGCAAGAATCCCAAGGTCCTCATTCTCGACGAAGCCACGTCAGCGCTGACCAGCCGCGATGTGGAAACCGTTTACGGGCTGCTTGCGGACCTGAGGGCGGATGGCGTGGCCAGCCTGTTCATCTCCCACCGTATGCACGAGATCGACAAACTCTGCGACATGCTCTCGGTGTTCCGCAATGGCCAGCACATCGAAACCTTTGCCAAGGGGGCCCATAGCGAGGGAGAGATCGTCAAGCTGATGATCGGGCGCGAAGTCACCGCGCACTACCCGCCGAAACCGGCGCCCACGCCCAAGCCCGACTATCTGAAGATCGAGAAGCTTGCCTGGGAAGGCCAGCTCAAGGGTATCGACCTGAGCATCGGCAAGGGCGAAATCGTCGGGTTGGGCGGCCTGGATGGTCAAGGCCAGAAGGAACTGCTTCTCGGCCTGTTCGGTGTGCTGCGGGGACTGCAGGGCGAGGTCGCAATCCTTGACAGGGCTTGCCGGCCCTCATCACCGGCCGAAGCCAAGGGCGACGCCATGCGCATCGCGCTGGTGCCGGAAGACCGCAAGACCGAGGGGCTGATGCTGGCCATGTCGATCGCCGACAACCTGCTTGCGGCGTCGTTTGGCCGGATTACGGACGGGCCGTTCATCAACGGCGAAAAGGCAAGGCAGGCCGTGACCGAGGGGATTGCAAAACTGCAGATCAAGGTCGCCAGTCCGGACGATATCGTCTCGACGCTGTCGGGCGGCAACCAGCAGAAAGTGGTAATCGCGAAATGGCTGATGACCGATCCCGATCTCATCCTACTCAACGATCCGACCCGGGGTATCGACGTCGGCACCAAGCAGGAAATCTACAAGCTCATCCGCGAACTGGCCGACCGGGGGAAAACCATCCTTCTGTATTCGAGCGACTATGCCGAACTGATCGGCTGCTGCGACCGCGTGGCAGTGATGTATGACGGAGAAATCGTCGCGAAACTGAGCGGTGACGCGATTACCGAAGAAGCCATCGTCGCGGCTTCGCTCAATGTCGGCACCCAGGCACACGTGACAGCGTCAGGAGCCCATCATGGTTGAGGTCCGCTCCGCGGCCGCCACCAATGTGCGGCAGAACCTTGCCTTCTACGGCGCTGTCGCGCTGCTGGTGGCGCTCTATCTCGTCTACAACATGCTGCATCCGCGCGGGTTTTCCGCAGCCGTCCTTATCCAGAACAGCAACGAATCCGTGGCTATCGTGTTTCTGGCCATGGCGCAGACCGTGCCGGTGCTGCTTGGCGGGCTGGACCTGTCGGTGGGCGCCATCATGACGCTGGCAAACTGCATTGCCTCGGAGGTGGTGCACGGATCGCCGTTGCAGATTGTGCTGGGCATGATCCTGACACTGGCAAGCGGAACCGCATTCGGCCTGGTCAACGGGCTGATCGTCGTCTATGGCCGGCTGCAACCGATCATCGCCACTCTGGCCACCGGCGCCGTTGCGGTCGGGCTGGCGCTGTTCATCCGGCCGGTGCCCGGCGGCAATGTGGATGACGACATCAGCTGGGCGCTGACCAACGACCTGTACGAGTTCGTTGCGACTTACGGTTTTTTCAACGCCGATGCGGCCTGGTTCCAGCCGGTCGCATGGATTCCGGTGCCGTTGCTGATTGTCGTGGTGATCGCATTCGGTGTCTGGCTGCCGTTCAAGCGCACGGTGACGGGCCGCACCATCTATGCCGTCGGCTCGGCGGAAGGGGCGGCCTACATGTCCGGCCTGCCGATCAACCGGGCGAAGATTGCCGCATTTACGCTGGCCGGCTTCTTTGCCGCATGTGCCGGACTGTATCTCGCCATCCAGACATCGTCGGGCAATGCCGACATCACCCAGGCCGGAGCCTATACACTCAATTCCATTGCCGCGGTGGTGGTGGGCGGAACGTCCCTGCTCGGCGGCGTCGGCGGAGCCATCGGTTCGCTTGTCGGCGCACTGATCCTGCGTGTCATTTCGTTCTATTTCCGCATCGTCTCGATAGATCCGCTGCTCCAGCCACTGGTTGAGGGACTTGTCCTGCTGGTCGCCGTCAGTCTCGGCGCATTCAGAACGCTGCGGGTCAAGAACCAGCTCAACCTGTTCAGATAGGAGGCGAGGATATCATGTTTGCAATCCCGAGCCTGAAAACCGAAGACAAGCCGATCGTGATCGCGTCAGCCTTCATTCTGGTGATCCTGAGCATCGGCACCTTTTACACGCTTTCAACCCAGGGCTCGGCACCGCTGTTGTCTCCGGGCTATCTCTTGCAGCAATTGCAGACGGGGTCCTTTCTCGGAATTGTAGCTGCCGGGATGATGGTGGTCATTCTGCTCGGCCACATCGATCTCAGCGTCGCCTGGACGATGACGGCGGCAGCGATGATGGCAACCACCGTCGGCGGCGACATGGCCATTCCCACCGGTATCGCCATCGGCGCCGCGGTTGGCCTGGTCAACGGCTTTGGCGTGGCCTACCTGCGGGTGCCCTCGATGATCTTCACGCTTGGTGTGGATTCGGTGCTGCGCGGACTGATGGTGGCGCACACCGGAGGCTTTGCACCCCAGGATGCCGCGACACCGCTGATGCGGACACTTGCAGCGGACAAGTTCCTGGGAATTCCGAGCGCCATCTTCGTCTGGATGGCCGTGTCCATCGTCATTGCCGTCATGCTCAAGCGCACAGCCTTTGGCCGCGAGATCTATGTGACCGGCAACCGCGAGGTTGCGGCCTACCTCTCCGGCATCCGGACGCGCCGGGTGATCCTCGGCTCGTTTGTCGTCTCGGGCATCTGCGCAGCCCTTGCCGGCGTCATGCTGGCGGGCTATTCGGCCAGAGCCTACCAGGGCATGGGCAACGCATTCCTGCTTCCCGCAATCGCCGCCGTGGTGATCGGTGGCACGCGCATTCTCGGCGGTCAGGGCCGGTACATCGGTACCCTGATCGGCGTCATTCTCATCGTGCTTCTGAACTCGGTGCTTTCGATCATGCAAATGCCGGAAGCCGGGCGCCAGATCATTTATGGATCGGTAATCATCTGTATGCTTCTGGTTTACGGACGCGGCAACAAGGTGCATTCGTGACACAATCGGCCCCACATCCCTACCTCATCAGTGACGCCCGCTTCTCGCGCCTGATCCATACCAATGCCCGGCTGGAAACCTTGTGGACCGGTGCACGCTGGTGCGAAGGCCCGGCCTATTTCCCGGCCGGGAAGTACCTTTTGTGGTCAGACATCCCGAATGACCGGGTGATGCGATGGGACGAAACGGACGGTTCGGTTTCGGTCTTCGAGCAGCCGTGCCGTCACCAGAACGGCCATACCACCGACCTGCAGGGCAGGCTTGTCAGCTGCGAACATGGCGGGCGGGCGG
>Ga0209345_10002352_pt1 | contig 20990 bp, 18 predicted proteins | sample Cruoilmetagenom7_FD_187294 | JGI IMG/M metagenome (GOLD analysis project Ga0209345, IMG submission 187294) | Oil polluted marine microbial communities from Coal Oil Point, Santa Barbara, California, USA - Sample 7 (SPAdes) (version 2) | ecosystem: Environmental > Aquatic > Marine > Oil seeps ... | reverse complement strand
ATTTTAAGTTGTAAAAAACAAAAAAGTATATAAAAAAGCAAAAAGACGTAACCCAGAGCGTTGGACAGGGAATATCAGGAATTGGGATTTGATTGAAAAAGTTGATTTAGGCGACAGCTTGCTTGACAAACACCGCCAGCACCTTTTCGGGGCTTCTTGCCTCGGCCTTTACCTTTTTTTGTACCTTTGCCATCATTGCCTACACCATTGTTATCCCATTCAGGCTGTTTTGATGACGGCTTATTTACTTCTTGGTTAATAGCTTTAACTTTCTGAGCTTTAAGTTTTTTATTCTCTTCCTTGAGTTGTCTGATCTGCTTTTCTAATTCAGCATATTTTTTGCTTAATTTTTCAAGTGACTCTGCAAGGTGCCATTTCGCCCACTTTAATAAAGTCTGGTATTTAGATTGTACTATGTCTTTTATACTCAAGTAACACCCTATTTATAAAATTTACATTGTAAGGGACTATACCTTTTTGAAAATGTCTCGCTTTTTTTAATATTTTTATAATTTTTCTAAAATCAGTTTGAACTTACAAAAAGTTAAACTATAAACTGGGCAAACAGAAAAAATTATGTTATAAGAATCTATAAAATTTTGCTCGCAGGTGGTATAAAATTTAAAATAGCATAAGTTACTTTAAGAATATGTCCCAATTGAAACATATTCTCGTAGAAATTACACAAAAGAATTAAAATAGCCGCGATAGAAATTCAGCTTTCATAATTTATCTTGTCGTGAATTGATGTTACTTAATATTTCAATCATTTGTATTTAATAATTCTAATTTTAAAAACCCTAAAGCTGCTTATTTATTGGAGACACTATGGATAAAATACTTGTTGTTGATGATGATGAAATATTGATAGGAAACATGATAAAAAAAAATATTAAGAGGAGCGATTATGATATTTTAACGGTTTCAGGTGATAATCAGTTTGTGAACATAGTTGAAAAAAAGCCTTGTTTAGTTATAACTGATCTGGAAATTTCGAAAACGGATAATCTTGATCTTATGAAAAAATTAAAAAATAGTGACGATGTTGAACTTATTCTTGTAGCCGGTCATAGAAATATAAATACGGCGGTGGAATTTTTAATGATTGAAGAGGCTGAATTTCTGATAAAACCTGTTGACCTTAATGGCCTTGAGATTATTATAAATCAGGCTATAAAAAAACAAAAACAACAAATTGTTTTTGTTGATAAGAGTCTTAAATGTGATACAAGCCTTAAGAAATCTGAGATTAATTTAAAAAAGACCAAAAAATCTGAACAATTTGCAAGTGCTGCAAAAAACAATTTCTTTAAGAATATAAGTCATGAACTTAGAACTCCCTTGAATGCCATTGTTGGAATGTGTGAATTTCTATACAACACATCTCTTGATAATGATCAAAAAGAATCTGTAAACATAATTAAAGAAAGTTCAGATTCACTGCTTTTTCTTATAGATGACATGCTGGATTATATCTATCTTAAATCAAGCATTACACAACTTAATTATATTGATTTTGATTTTAGAAATCTTATTTGTGATTTTGCTGAACTTTTTGCTTATAAAGCAAAAAGCAAGGGCATTAAATTTGAAAGTTTAATTCACTATGATATTCCATCTCTTCTCAAAGGGGATCCAGGAAAGGTAAGGCATATTTTAAGTATTTTACTTCGTAATGCTATTGAGTTTACTGGAAAAGGGAAAGTATCTATAAATATAACGATTGAAAATGAATATAAAAAAAACATTTTAATAAAATTTTCCATAAAAAATACTGGAATTGATATTACTAAAGAGGATATTAATCAATTATCTGCATTTTTTTCACAGGCTGATACTTTTACAAAACTCAAATTAAAAGATAATTGGATAGGCCTTGCACTAGCAAAACATATTACTAAACTTATAAAAGGTAACATTGGCATTGAATCAGTTGAAGCCCAAGGCTACTGTTTCTGGTTTACAGCCATGTTTGAAAAACAAATCATAAAAGATAGACACATCTTAAATAATGATGAAGTTGTTGTTAAAAACAAACGGATTCTTATTGTAGATGATCATATTTTAACATGTAAGGTGCTTGGCAAGCACTTTGAATCATGGGGCATTCAATATGATATAGCTTATGATGGCAAAAGCGCGCTCAAAAAATTGTATAAATTTGCTGAAGGAAACGATCGGTTTGATATAGCTATTATTGATAAAAATATGCCTGAAATAAATGGTTGCGAGCTTGGAAAAATTATACTTGATACTCCCAGCATAAAGGATACACAACTTATTATGTTGACAGCTTTTGGAGAAAGCGGTGATGCTGAGCATATTAAAAAAATAGGATTTCAGGCTTATCTTAACAAACCTGTCAGCGGATCTTTGGCGCTTGACTGTATTAAACAGGTGCTAAAAAGAAAAAATAACACAGATATATCTGACAACTCGCTTATTACTCGTTATTCAATTAATGAAGATAAAAAAAAAAATATTACTATTTTAATTGCCGAAGATTATTTTCTAAATCAGAAAATTGTGCAACACATACTAAAGAAAAACGGTTTTTATTCAGAATGTGTTGTAAATGGTATGGAAGCTGTAAAAGCACTTGAAAAGAAAAAATATGATATTGTATTAATGGATATTCAAATGCCAATAATGAACGGAATACAAGCCACTAAAACAATAAGAAATATCGATTCTAAAGTAATAAATCACAATATTCCCATTGTAGCTCTTACAGCACAGACAAGCCCTGAGTATGAAAAACTTTGTTTTTATGCTGGTATGGACGATTTTCTGACCAAGCCAGTTCGACCTAAAAAACTTATTGGAACTATAGAACAAATTCTAAACTTAAAACCGGTTGAAATGGTATATGACAACAAACCCGTTGACATCTGAAAGAGGGTATAGTAATTAAATTAAAAATTCATATATAATAAATTTATTTATACATGTTTGTAGAAAAGCAATTTTGGTTGTTTTTGATATTGCAGCTTTTCGCTAAACATTAGAGTCCAATAATCAAAATTTTTTTTAGGTGTAGATTATGCCAACCGGAGCATGTGGAATAAACTGCGATGTATGCAAATTAAATGTTATGGGTATTTGTTCCAGTTGCGGCGATGGAACAAGTTTTGAAGCGATTAAAAAAATTTCTGCTCAAAAAAAACTTTTTGGTATGGCTTGCCCTTTGCTGGAATGTGCTAAAATGAATAAGCATAATTATTGCTTGAGAGATTGTCAGTCTTTCCCCTGCGAAAATTTTAAGAACATGTCTTATCCTTTTAGCCAGGGATATTTAGCTATGCAGGAAAGAAGACGAAAGGAAAAAGTCCCTAATCTTTTTGATAGTGATATTTTAAAAGTCCCGGATAAATATTGGAATATTGTAAAAAAAAGAGATTTTGATGAATTATGCACTTGCGCTTGCGTAAAAGCGTATCCACATAACAGGCTTATTCTCTCCAACTTGCAAGAAGAGTTGCAGGTTGACCTGCAGCACAATTGTATTAAAAAATTTTATAATGGAAGTTGGAAGAAGATAAACCATCCTCTTCTGGAAATAATAACCCTTTTATATCTTGGAAATGTTAAAGCTGATGACATCTTAAATGAAATGATAAGTGTAAATGAGTTTAAAAATGCTTTTTTTTTTAAAGGTACTAACAAATTAAAAATAGAGCCTCTTGTTTTGCAGTATGGAAGTGACCCCATATCCTTTAAAATGGTTGCTGAAGCCCTTGGCGGAAAATTATTGGATATTGGAGATGCCTCATACAAATTTCTTCCTTTTCCCAAAATACCATTATATTATATTTTCTGGTTCAAGGATGAGGAATTTGAAGCAAATCTTACAGTTTTTTTTGACAAGTCAATTGAGCTACATCTTTCACCAGAAGCAATTTGGGGAATTGTCAATTTTGTCTCAGATTCTCTTATGCTGCTTTAGCATTTTACACGTCATGTCGTATTTGTTTAATGATATCAGGTAAATATTTAAAAAGATAATCCACGTCATCTTTTGTATTACAACGGCCAAAACCAAAGCGAATTGTACCTATACGACTTGTGTCTGTACCCATTGCATTTATTACTGGTGATATTTCTTTACTGCCTGCGTTGCATGCAGATCCAGAAGATACATAAACTCCTATCTGGTTTAAGCTTATTAGGAGTGCTCCACTATCAACATTGGGAAAGCCAATGTTTAAATTAGTTGGAACGCGATGTTTCATTGAACCGTTTATGATATAATCAGGTATGATCTTTTTAAGTTTTTCCAGGAAATAATTGCGCAGTTTAGTGATTCTTTGCATTTCAGATTTCATTTCAGCATATGCCAGTTTAGCAGCTTGGGCAAAGGCCATAATATGACCTACATTTTCAGTTCCGGCACGTCGATTATATTCCTGCATGCCCCCGTGGAGAAGAGGTACAATGGATAATTTTTCATTAATATATAATGCCCCAACTCCTTTTGGACCATAGATTTTATGGCCAGACATGGTCATAAGTGATATTCCTGTTTTTTCAGGACAAATCTCTATTTTCCCAAAAGCCTGAACACCATCAACCATAAAAGGTATTTCAGCCAGCTTACAAATTGTGCCGATCTCTTCAATTGGATTAATTGTTCCAATTTCATGATTAACCGCCATAATTGCAACAAGTATAGTGTCTGACCGTAAGGCGTTTTTAACAGCTTCTGCTGAAATCTGTCCATTTTTTTCACTATCTAAAAAAGTTACTTCAAATCCCAGCATACCTAAAAATTGAACGGTTTCAAGTACAGAAGGATGTTCTGTCTGGCTTGTTATTATATGCCCTTTGGTATCATAATACTTTAATGCTATCCCTTTTATTGCCAGATTGTTAGCTTCAGAGCCGCAACCTGTAAACGTAATTTCTGAAGGTTTGACATGAAGACAACTTGCTATTTCTGACCGGGCTTTCATGATATGTTCAAAAGCTTTTTTGCCCAAAAAATTACTGCTTGAAGGATTTCCAAACCCATATTTCCCAGAATAATATTTTACTAACACATCTTGTACTTCTTCTCGTATATATGTTGTAGCGCTATGATCAAAATAGACATTTCTTATTTTATCCACCTTAACATTTGCAACAGGTTTGCAAATCTCATTAGTAGACACAACAGGTATGCCAACCCATGTATAAATAGAATTTAAGCCATAGGGAAAAATTTGTTCTATATCTTTTTTGGTGGCGCCAGTATATTTTTCAATATTATTAAACAAAGGCCCAACTCGGTTTTTCTCATAATAATCATATGCAAAAGCTAATATTTTCATGTGCATTTCGGTTAGCGTGGTTCTTGTTCTTCTTGCCATTTGATGTATAAATGTTTTTATATAATTATTCAGCATAAAAAACCGTTTAATGTTATGGTTAATTTATTTTGTCCTGGCTCCTTAAAAGTTAATAAAGTTCTTGTTTTGCTCCAGGATACATATGAAATGGAAAACCTGTACGAGAATCACTCATTCCTTTCACAATTATCTCAAACTCATTAAAAGGCATGCCGATCCCCATACGATTAGGCCCATATTGAGCTATTAGTCTTGCACCCAGGCAATATGTTGAAACATTGATCTGTTTTGTTATATAAGGCCTTGCAATTAAATCTGCAACAACTCTAAGGCCTCCCATACTGGCATTGATTCTTTTGCCAGTATTGTATTGATATGCCTGAATGAACCTTGTAAGCTCCACGGGACGAATACTCATAACAATTACATCAGGTGTAATATCGGGACAATCTATTTTTTTTGGATAAAAAAACACAGCTTTGGTATCTGAAGGATCTATAGTACTCATTTGATTTACAGCATGTTTAGCGATGGAAACAGTTTTATAGCGCCCTGCATCGTTATTGCCAAACAGCGCAAAATCATCTCGACCTGCGTCTTTACAGGCATAAACTATTCCGTCTGTAAAATCTTTAGGACTAGGAGGTATAAATTTTTGCTTGTCTTTATACTGTTTTTCCATTAAATCAGTATATACTCTGGAGCCATCAAGAGGCTTTGTTTCATCTCTGTCTATAAAGCCTAACGCAATTGCTGCTGCAACGCAACCAATTGTTTTTTTTGTCAGACATACTGCATCACCTAATGTCGCCTGTTTTAGAGCCTGGCAAGCAGTAAGGGTAAGCCCTTTTGGGTGATAATTCAAAACAAACTGAGAGATTGGAACATCATCTCCGCGGAAAAATTTCACCGCTGCAAATGGAATGTCAAGACCTTTAACATCCATATTTTCAATCAGGGTCTCATACATCTGCAATAAGTTTGGCATACAAGCTCCATCTCTCCCACTTTTTTACTGATTATATTAATTTATACAAAAATTATTTATGGTTATTTTACGATATATTAAACTGGATAGTTTACACTATTTAGAAACGAAAATTTATATCAATGATGTTTTTTATCTGCTTAATAAGATCTTAATTGAATTTTTTTTATTAAAACAGCTTTTCTTAGAAAATAGCTATATTATATAATGTGTTTGAAATATTATCAAACTGTTTTTTTATATTAGCATAGCGGTGCTCTTTATTTATATTGCTTATGGTCTTTTGAAATGAACTGTTGCTCAAACTTTACCTTTAATATAAGATATCCCGTTTGTCCATCCGGCATTTGTCTTCCCAGCCCTTTCAGCCGCAACAAATTACTCTCACTGATTCCAGGAGGAATATTAATATTGTACAGTCTTTTATGAAACCCCCAGGGAATATTAACAAATTTTTTGGTTCCTGAAATTGCCTCATGCCGGGTAATATGTAGTACGCCATAAAGATTTGGATCATATTCCTTAACAATCGGATTTATTACCTGCAAACGATTTGTTTTTTTCCTGGTAGTTATTTTCTTTACTGCACCTGACATCTTATCTGATGGCAACAAAAGAAGAATTTTTAATAAAATTATACCAAAAACAAATCCTCCAACATGTGCCCACCATGCAATATTGCTTATGTTACCATTACTTCCTACAGCATTAAAAAACTGTAAAACAAACCAGAATCCGAGAAACAAAAATGCGGGTATTTCAATAAAATAAGGGATAATAATAATCGGAATAAAGGTCAATATCTTTGCTCCGGGATACAAAAGTAAATAAGCGCCCATAACGCCAGCTATTGCTCCACTTGCACCAATAATTGGTGTATTTGAGTAAAGGTTGAAAACAAGATGTACAATACCAGACAAAACACCACATAAAATATAAAACAGCAAATATCGTATGGATCCCAAGCGTTCCTCAACATTATCACCAAAAATATAAAGAGACCACATATTACTAATAAGATGCCAAAAACTACCATGAAGAAACATAAAAGATAGAAATGAAAACAACAGATGATCAATTGAAAAATAATATGCAATACTTGAAACAGTATATCGTGCAGGCACAAGCCCGTATATATAAGCAAATTGTTCTATATTTATCCCTTGCAGCAATTCGATAATATAAACAACAATATTTAAACAAATAAGAGTGTTGTTTACAATTGGGTAATTTTTTGAAGAGATTGTATTTCGTATAGGTATCATAAAAAATATTTTTAGCCAACTAATCTCTGTATATGTAAAATATATTAGATTAGCTACAATTCTAAACCTAATTATTTTGACATAAAATTATTAAATATCATTATAGGATTATAACATTTTTCACGTACACTCTACAGTTAAAAGTTTTAAACTAAAAAAGAGCGATAAATTAGACAAAATACTAAATTTTGGTAGTTTTTTTAATGTCAATCGAATCTGTTAAAGAAAGGTTCAGATAATATTTTACGTTTACCATATGCTTAGTGATTTTCACAATGCTTTTTCTTAAACAGCCTGTCAACAGGCATAACACATATCCTTTGATAATTTTAGATCTTTTAATTCAGTAAAAGCCTGTCGATCTTTTGAAATATAGAAGTTTTTAGAATCAATTGTATGTTTTGCTTGACATTGAAAAAAAACCATAGAATAACGCAAGAAGATGATTTAAAAAGGTTAAAAGCTTTTGGATGTTAAGGTTGTGTATTATTCTCCTTCTTTCACTTAAGCTTAACAGGCTGCTACAGAACTAAAGAAAATAATTTTTATACGCAATATATTATATGAAAAATATTATTCCGCAAGCAGCCTGTCGATATTTTTAATCTAATTGATCAACGCATGTGTAAAATGCTCATTTATTCATAATCTGGAGAAATTTTGTCTTTGCATTTTGCTCATGTAGTCAGTCTTTGATTCCTTTTGAAAAAGCTTTAATTATGTATGTTCAGTTATTATTTTAACAAATTTATCATATAAACAAAATGTTTTTTTATTGAAGGAGTTTGGTATATGAAAGAAAAAATACTATTTAAAAAACATCTTCAGAAATCATCATTTCACAACCCCATGATGGACAACGCACTTGACAACCAGGAGCTTGAGATCAGAATAGATCCTTTGACAGAGCATCAAAGTGTGTTCAATTCCAGGCTGCAAGACAAGGTCGATGTTTTTTTTGGACCAAGCGACCACGCACTTATAAAAAAACTGGCTCATGAAAGTGAACCTGTATGCTTTCTTTGTGAAGATAAATGGAAGAAAATGACTCCCACATATCCGGAAAAAATAGTGCCAAATGGCAGAATATGTGTGGGCCAGGCTGTTCTTTTTCCGAACCTTTTTCCTGTCGCACAAGTGCATGCAGTTATACGTGTCGGCGCTTTGCACTATCTTCCACTAAAAAATTTTGAACCTTTGTGTATAGCTGAAGCCTTTCAAGCATCTGTTGAATTTGCCAAAGCACTTTCACGAGCTGATATTGGTGTTGATTTTCTTACAATTAACGGAAACTATCTTGGCCCTGCTGGTGCAAGTATTGCTCATCCACACTTCCAGATTGTAGGTGGAGATTTTCCATTTACACATCTAAAAAAACAGATAGATCAAAGCAAAAAATACTTTATTAAAAACAAAAGCTGTTACTGGAAGGATCTGGTAGCTAAGGAAAAAGAAATTGATAAAAGATATATTGGTGAAACAGGGCCTGTTAGCTGGATTGCATCTTTTGCACCACAAGGAACAAATGAAGTCCTGGGTATTTTAACAGAAAAAAACAACTTTCTTGAGATGGATAAAGAGGATATAAATGGACTGGCTAAAGGAGTTTCAAAAGTTCTGAAAGGATATGATAAAATGGGGCATTCCACCTTTAATTTTTCTATTTACTCAGGCCCGCTAAACTCTAAAGAAGATGCATTTTGTTGCTACATTCGCATAATAACAAGACAAAATGTCTATGAAAACTATCGTACAGATGACTATTTTCTTCAAAAACTACTTGAAAATGAATTAATACTCACACCTCCAGAGGTTCTGGCATCAACACTGTGGTAAAGGACGCAAGTTGTGATATGTCTCCAGCATATATCGATTAAAGCTCTCCATCTCCGACAAAATTTTCAGGAGATATACAAAGCTGATACAGAGGAAAATTTTGAGACCCTACTTAAAAAATGGTATTTCCGTGCAACACATAGTCAACTTGTACCAGTTATAAAAGCTGCGAAAACAATCAAAGCCCATTGGGAAGGTGTTTTTAAATGGAAAAGAACCATAAATTAACTTACAGAGAACTTAAAAAAAAAATCAATAGACTTTTCAGGCAGAATGATTTTGAGACTGCAATTGATGAAATAAAGCGATATCCTGCACGGCAGGTTATTAACCCGCTTATCTTTTTTTTGTGCAGTACAGATGAAATAATAAAACAGCAGGCCATAACAGCCATTGGAATTGTGGTTTCAATTCTGGCGGATAAGGACATGGAGTCTGCCAGGGTAATTATTCGTCGTCTGATGTGGAGTTTGAATGATGAATCAGGAGGTATCGGCTGGGGCGCTCCTGAGGCCATGGCAGAAATTATGGTACAGCATAAGCAGCTTGCAAAAGAGTATCATAATATTTTATTTTCATATGCTAAGCCCGGAAAAAACTACCTGGAGAACGAGGCTCTTCAGAAAGGTGTTAAGCTGGGAATAAAAAGACTACAAACAGTATTGAAAGCCTGATCGCAGAATTGATCACCCGGCCTGTTTCCAAAACGGAGACACTTTTCTCAGGCTTTCAATTATAGAAGGTAATTTTTCAACAATATAATCTATTTCTTCATCAGTATTATACCTGCAAAGACTAAATCTTATAGATCCATGTGATGCTGTATATGGCACCCCCATTGATCTTAAAACATGAGATGGTTCTAAAGAGCCTGAAGTACAGGCAGATCCTGAAGATGCACAAATTCCCAACTGATTCATCATCAGAAGAATTGCTTCACCTTCAATATATTTAAAACTGATATTAACTGTCCCTGGCAGACGACTTTCTCTGTCACCATTTATAATGGATTGTGGAATTTTATTTATTATCTCCATTTCAAGCCTGTCACGCAATCTTGAAACCTTGACAATTTCTTCCTGAATATGTTCTGCTGCCAGTTCACAGGCTTTTCCAAGCCCTATGATTGATGTAACATTTTCTGTACCGCCGCGTCGTCCTTTTTCCTGATGCCCTCCAATTAAAAAAGGCGAAAATCTTGTGCCTTTACGAATATATAAAGCACCTATACCTTTTGGAGCATGCAATTTATGACCGGATAAAGATAACAGATCCACAGGCGTTTTGGTAACATCAATGGGAAGTTTTCCAACAGCCTGGACAGCATCGGTATGAAAAAAAATATTTCTGTCTGCAAGATTTCGGGCAATATCTTCAATCGGAAAAATTACCCCGGTTTCATTATTTGCCCACATTATACTAATAAGGGCTGTATCATCGGCAATACTGTCATAAAGATAATCAATATCAAGACGCCCTTTGTTGTCGACTGGAACAAATGTAACACGATATCCCTTCTCTGGAAGGTTTGAACATATATTCTTAACAGCAGGATGTTCCACCCTTGTTGTTATAATATGTTTTTTATCCGGCCTTGATTCAATTGCTGATACAATTGCTGTATTGTCGCTTTCCGTACCACAACTTGTAAATACTATCTCATCTGGCCTGGCATTTATAAGATTTGCAACTTTTGCACGTGCTTCTTCAATTTTGCCGGCAATTTCACCACCAAAAGAATGCATGCTGGATGGGTTTCCGTAGAATTCTGAAAAATAAGGAAGCATTGCATCAACGACTTCTGGCGCTGTTTTTGTAGTAGCATTATTATCAACATATACGATTTTCATCTTGACTTACCTCTTTTACAATGAATTCAGGAGAAACAAGTTCCTGGATCTTATGTTCGATAAAATTTTTTATGGTCACCTGTGAAGTTTTGCAATTGGCGCAAGCACCTCTTAACTCCACCAGAACGTCTGTACCATCAAGGTCAATGAGCTCAATATTACCACCGTCTTTCTTAAGAACAGGTTTTATTTCCTTTTCAAAAACATCCTCAAGAAGTCTGATTTTCTGAATTGTTGTAAGTTTCCGGGTTTTTTTTTCTTCATTTTTTTTTATTCCGAGTACAGAATCAATGATATCCTGAATCTTGGCATGACAATTACCGCATCCACCACCGGCTTTAACATAATCAGTAACATCTTCCAGCAAAATCAGTCCGTTTTCGGTCACAGCCCTTTTTATTTCAATATCAGTAATTCCAAAACATTCACATATAACCTCTCCTTCTTTCTTTTTTTCCGGCTCTCCCTTATAGTAAGCAATTGCTTTTTCCAGAGCATCTCGCCCCATGACTGAACAATGCATTTTTTCCTTTGGCAGGCCTCCAAGATAATCGGCAATATCATCATTGGTTATTCCGGCAGCCTCTTCAATGGTGAGACCTTTCAACATTTCTGTAAGAGCTGATGATGATGCAATAGCACTTGCACATCCAAATGTTTGAAATTTTGCATCATAGATTTTTTTTTTATCGTCATCAAGTTTTATCGTCAGTTTTAAAGCATCTCCACAGGCAAGTGATCCGACCTCACCTATGCCGTCAGCCTTTTCTATAACCCCGACATTTCGCGGATTCATAAAATGATCCTTTACCTTGTCTGTATATTCCCACATTGATTTCTCCTTACTTTATCTATGATATTTAAAAACAATTGCAGTCAGATATCACATTATGATATAATCATATATCATAATATACCACTTGTTTGTCAAGATAAAACTACAAGATAAGGACAATTTTTGGAAAACAGCGAATTTGTTTCATTCAAAAAAAATTGCTACTGTGGATTATTTAGATTAAGCAGACGAGCACGGTGACAAATCTCATCATTGATTTGCGGACATGAATAATCATTGGTAAAGATAAGTTCGAGGAGAAAAAATCCAAAGCCTGGTCTAAAGAAATTGAGCCTTCTTTAAAATATTATGGAGATGGACGATGTAACTCAGCAGAACGCGGCCAGTACAGAGAAGTCGGCATTTGTGTCCGAAGAGATGAATGCTAAGGCAGAGGAGATGAAAATAGAGATTTTTGAACTGATGGCCATGGTCAGCAGGTCAGGTTATCCCAATGAATGATGATACTTGTACGGATTTCTAATAAGACAGTAGAAAGCAAAGCTATGACAATAAAACAAAAAATTTTAGGACTGATAATTATTTTATCTTTTGTCATTTGTGTCATGTTTTTAATGACATGGTGGATATCCGAGCAGCAGAAATATGACGGGTTTGTGATTAATCTGGCGGGGCGACAGAGAATGCTTACACAAAAAATGACAAAAGAAATACTTTATTTTCAATTAGTGCGGGCAAAGGATGAAAAAAAGGCAAAAACAATTGCCAAACAGGTTAAAAAGACTATAAAACTTTTTGACAAAGCCCTGACAGCATTAATTAATTCAGGGTATGCGTTCTTGGGTCTTAACCTTGATAATGCTAAGTACAGATATTGCCCTGCAGCAACTGAACCAACCCTTTCCCAGCTAAAAAAAATTCAGGGTATGTGGATCTTGTTTTCAGCAAATCTTTTATCGGTAATGGAAAACTCTTTAACGGCAGATGAAAAAATTAGCAAAATATTAAAAAATAATATCCCTCTTCTTGAAGCGATGGAAAGAGCTGTCACGATTATGCAGAAACAGTCTGAAGAAAAAATTAAATTCCTCGTAACATCACAAACTGCAGGAATTGTTATCGGCATATGTTTTGTGATATTCGGAATCATAGTTGTAAACCGTGTTACAAATCTTCTCAATACTGAAATTACAGGGCACAAACAGCAGACAACCATTTCCTGTGAGCTGGCTGAAAAAGCAGAGATGGCCAACAAAGCCAAAAGCGATTTCCTTGCGAATATGAGCCACGAAATTCGCACTCCCATGAATGGGGTTATCGGTATGCTCGACATACTGACTGAAACAAATCTTGATTTTGAACAGAAAAATTATGCTGAATCTGCCAAAATAAGCGCAGAATCATTACTGATTCTAATAAACGACATTCTTGATCTTTCCAAGATTGAAGCAGGAAAGCTTGAAGTTGAAAATATTAATTTTGATTTAAACGCGATAATGGAATCTTTAAACGATGTCATGGCAATAAAAGCTGATGAAAAAGGGATTTCATATTCATGCCTGATAAAAAATGAAGTTCCCCACTTCCTTACCGGTGACCCGCATAGTCTGCGTCAGATTTTGACTAATCTTATAGGTAATGCAGTAAAGTTTGTTAAAAAAGGAGAAGTTATTATTCGCATTTCACTTATTAGTGAAACCAAAACAACTGTATTGCTTCTTTTTGACATTGGAGATACAGGAATCGGTATTCCGGCAAACAGACTTGATCGTCTTTTTAAACCTTTTTCACAGATAGACTCAACAACAACCAGAAAATTTGGTGGTACCGGATTAGGCCTGAATATTTCAAAACAGCTTACAGAGCTTATGGGTGGTGAAATCAAAGTAAAAAGTAAACCAGGAGAGGGTTCAACTTTCAGCTTTACAATTAAATTCGGTAAGCAAACAGAAACATCCGCCAGAACCCAATCCAGCATTATAAATTCAGTTTTTAAAGAAAAAATTCAATTCCAGCGAATTCTTGTGGTTGACAGTAATTATGCAAGCTGCAGGGTTATGACAGAATTTTTTGATAGCATGGGGGTGTCTTCTGATAAAAGCAATAATGGCGTGGATGCTCTTTTGAAACTCAAAAAGGCTTTTGATCAGGATATTTCCTTTACAATGGTTTTTATTGATATCCAGCTATCAGATATGAGTGGCGAGTCTCTTGCCTTAATCATAAAAAATGATCAGTTTATGAGTAAAATAAACGTGGTAATGACCGGAACGAAAAGCAATCGCTTAACTCAAAGCGAGCTTAAAAAAAATAATTTTTTAATGTTTCTTGCAAAGCCTGTCAAGAAATCTATGCTGTATAGCTGCATGGAAAAAGTTGTAAATGTTTCTTCAGGGATCCAAACCAAAAATACAGCTATAGATAAACAGATGAACACAAATGATTCAGCAGTTAAAAATTTACGAATTTTATTGGCAGAAGACAACAAAATAAACCAGAAAGTCGCTAAAAACATGCTAAAAAAAATGGGACATTCCGTAATTATCGCTAATAATGGCAGGGAAGCTGTAGATATCTTTAAAAAAAGTCATAGTGTTTTGTCAAAAGATACGTTTTCTGATCCGCTAATTGATCGCATGTATAATGATGCTCCGGTTTATTTGGATCTCATACTCATGGATGGGCAAATGCCTGAAATGGACGGATTTGAAGCAACCGCTGAGATAAGAAAAATCGAACAAACACTTGATACTGAAGATCAAAAGTCACAGGAATCTGTATTGAAAGCAAAAAGTAATTTAAAACATATTCCCATAGTTGCTGTAACAGCAAATGCCATGAAAGGGGACAAGGAGCTGTTTCTCGCATCAGGAATGGATGATTACATTTCCAAACCGATCAAAAAGAAGGCTTTTGCCGAAGTAATAAAAAAAACATTTGTGTGAGTCACTCTTTTTAAAGTATATATAGAAGAGCTATCCATTTTAATTGGATTTTTTTGTCAGAATAAAGCGAATTTCAACACCTGCACTGTTTTGTAGGGATTAAGGAAGATTTATGCTTAAAATTTTTCAAGATGACATCGCAAATCATGATCAGTTTGTAGTAACCCTTGAACTTGTACCCGGCAGAGAAGCCTTTGGCGAATCAACAGATACCATTATAGGTATTGCAGAAGACGCATCTGCTGACGGCCGGATATCGGCAGTGTCAATTACAGATAATCCTGGCGGTAATCCTTCCTTGAGTCCGGATGTTCTTGGATACGAAATTTTTAAACTGGGCATGGATGTTATTATTCATTTTACATGCCGTGACATGAACCGTGTTGGAATGGAAAGCAGAGCACTTCAGTTGTTTAGAATGGGTATAAAAAACATTCTTGCAATTACCGGAGATTATTCAGGAAAAGGTTTTGGCGGTCAGGGTGCCCCAGTATTTGATCTTGATTCAGTTAGTTTGACATGCATGTTTAATATGTTAAGCAGGCGAATGGACAATTACGGTGACCCAGATGGTTTTTTCACAGGGTGCGCTGTGTCTCCTTTTAAAAGCACCAGGGCTGAATGCTTTACCCAGTACGCAAAATTGATAAAAAAAAAAGCGGCTGGTGCCTCATTTGTTATTACTCAATTAGGCTATGACATGCAAAAATATGAAGAGGTTTTGAAAATTCAGGAAGAAACAGATATTAACCTCCCCATGCTTGGGTCATTATATCTTCTAAGCCCCAGAGCGGCTAAGGCCATGAATAAAGGCCGGGTTCCTGGTGCTTTTGTGACTGACGAATTATTCAACCGGATAACAGACGAGTGGCAAGACAGCAGGAAAGGACTTTTAGCTGCTGTGGAACGTACTGCAAAGCAGGGCGTTCTTTTAAAAAAAATGGGTTACAAAGGGATACATATTGGCGGAATTCACAGGAGTTTTAAAACAGTGGCAAAAATTTTAGACAGAATGGATCAGATTGAAAAAGAGGATAACAATGATACATTTTATAAAGATGCAAGTTTTACCGATCCCGGAACTTTTTATTTTTTTTCAGGGAAACAACCGGAAAATGCCGTAACCGTACTGCGTTGTCCCCCGGAGGAAAAATTGCAGATTGTCGAGGTTTTGAGTTTTAAATTTTTAGAAACTATTCATAAAATATTTTTTAATTTTAAATCTCCTCTTAAATCCATATTTACGAAATTTGCCGGTATCATTGAAAAAAAAAATTTTGAAAAATTGTTTAAATCAGTCTTTGAAGATCCTGCAAAAGGGATAATGCTCTCTTGCATGAAATGCGGTGATTGCGGCATTCAGTATACAGCTTTTCTCTGCCCGGAGTCCCAATGTCCCAAGCACACAAGAAATGGGCCATGCGGCGGCAGCATCAACGGGATGTGTGAAGTTCTAAAGGAAAAGCGGTGTATCTGGTTTCGTGCATATAATCGTTTAGCGTCCATTGGAAAGACCCATGAAATGGCTGGTAAAATTGTTCCTCCAAGAATGTGGGAACTGTATCAGACCTCATCATGGCTTAACTTCCATTTAGGGCGTGATCATCAAAGCTCTTCAAGCGAAATAGTACAATTTTGCAGTAAACAGACATGTGCTGCTTCTTTTAAGCTTTTTGGTGATCAAGGAGAGGAAAACAGAGAGACGCCACTTAACAGATAAAAAAAAGGTAATGGATTAAACATGTACTTTGTTGTATAATCAGCCATATTCTGTATAATCATCTCCATGACATGTTATCAAAAAAATTGAATGTAAAAATCTAAATTTCAGAACTTTGATCAAACGGTTAAAACGAAAAACAATCTGTTTTTTGACAGGCTGTTAAGGACTGTTATAGTGATATTAATGAGTCATTTTTCTGAACATGGAAAGTGTGTATAAGCAAGCAGTTAAATTTATTGTGAATAATAATTTAGTTGAAATTTTTGGTGATCGTTGCTTGCAAATAGTAAATGACACCACTGATATGGGATGGAGTTTTCATGATCAGCTGTATGCAACATGCCATGATTATTTCGATGATCAGCAAGCATAACAATGCAAAATCACCTATTTATTTGACAAAACAGTGAACAATACATTTTTTAACCATCATGTAAAAAAAAATACCTGGTATCTTCTTAATTTTATATCTATTGAATATGAAAAAGCATTAATTATACAACATAGCATAGTTGATGCAAGACAAAAAAATGAAATTAAAAAGGATGTGGTGTTGCTTCTGGAGCATCCTCCTGTTTTTACTCTGGGTCGAAATGGAAAACTGAACAATCTTACCGTTACAAAAGATTTTTTAAAAAAAACCGGTATAACTGTAATAAGAGTTAAACGAGGAGGAGATATTACATTTCACGGACCTGGACAAATTGTTGTGTACTGCATTACAGACCTTAGAAAAAGAAAATTAAAAGTCGCAGATCTTGTGCGTTTTATGGAAGAAATTATGATAAAAACTGCCGGAAAATGGGGAATAAATGCAGCAAGAAACAGTAAAAATCCTGGTATCTGGGTAAAAAACAACAAACTTGGGAGTGTCGGTCTTGCTATTTCTCATGGCATTACTTCCCATGGATTTGCGTTAAACGTTAACCTTGAGCTTGAGCCTTTTAACTGGATTAATCCATGCGGCTTAAAAAATATTGGAATTACATCTTTAAAAAAGGAGCTTAATTGCAACTTGTCTGTTGAAAAAGTTCGTGAATCCATAATAGAAAATATCAAGGCAGTTTTCCATATAAATCTTGAAAAAACAAGTTTATTAAAACTTCAAAAAAATATAAACAATAAGTTTACAACTTAATTAAATTTGAAAAATTTTGGGCTTGTAAATTTATTGTAAAAAAGCTTTTTCCCCGGGAAAAAAATATGCTCAGAAAACCGAAATGGTTTAAAAAACATATACAAATGGGACCAGGCTATGAAAAGGTAAGAACTTTAATAACAAAAAGCGGGTTAAATACTGTATGCAAAGAAGCAAACTGTCCAAATATCTGGGATTGTTTTTCCAGAAAAACCGCAACTTTTCTTATCATGGGTTCAAAGTGTACACGAAATTGCGGTTTTTGTGCAATCCCTTTTGGCATTCCTTTTCCTCCAGATCCTTTTGAAGCTTTAAAAATCGCCAATGCTGCAAAAAATATGGGTCTTGATTATGTGGTTATAACGTCTGTTACCAGAGACGATCTTTTTGATGGCGGTGCGATATTTTTTAGTAACACAATAAAAAAAATACGGGACAAAATACCTGGGATTGTAGTAGAAGTGTTAATACCAGACTTTAAAGGAGACAAACAAGCTATCAAGACTGTTGCAGATGCTAATCCTGATGTTATTAATCACAATATAGAAACATGCAAGCGCCTTTATGATGTTGTCAGACCCCAGGCTGTTTATAACCGTTCAATAGAACTGCTAAAACAAATAAAATTGCTAAACCCAACAATTTCTATCAAATCCGGCATGATGCTTGGACTTGGAGAAAAACCGCAGGAAATTGATAAAACATTTAAAGACTTGTTAAATGCTGGGTGCAGAATACTTACATTAGGACAATATCTGCAGCCTACAAAAAATCATATCCCGATTGCAAGATATATTCATCCTGAAGAGTTTGACGCTTTAAAAAAAAAAGCACTTGGCATGGGCTTTTTAAGGGTTGCGAGCGGACCTTTTGTAAGAAGTTCTTATAAAGCAAAAGACCTTTATAATAATGAGGGGAAAATATGAAAAAAACAATTAATACTGATAAGGCACCAAAAGCAATAGGGCCATACAATCAGGCTGTAATAGCTGAAAAAATGGTATTTACATCAGGTCAAATCCCTATTGACCCTGCAACAGAAGAGTTTGTTAAAGGAGATATAAAGCTGCAGACACATCAGGTTATGAAAAACCTGCAATCTGTATTAAAAGCCTGTGGAACTGATTTTTCAAACGTAGTAAAAACAACCATCTATCTAAATGATATAAATAATTTTAATCAGGTTAATAAAGTATATGCGACATATTTTTCATCTGACAAGCAGCAGCCATCCAGAAGTGTTGTCCAGGCGGCTGCTCTTCCAAAAGGGGCAAAAATAGAAATTGATATGATTGCTGTAATAAGCTAAATGTCCAAAAAATTAAAATAAAAAATTCCAAATAAATGATGTATCCGAGCCATTAATATAGTTTTTATATGCATATATGGCACAATAGTGTGAAAAATCATACAATTGGCTGTCTGTTATTCCATCTGGATTATTTCTTACACCCTCAAGAAATTCCTCTGTTTTAAGCACAATAGTCTCTTCCAGAGGAAAAGTCCACTCCTGGAGTATTGACAGTTCAAGTTTATTGATTGTTTTATCATACATGCCAGAGCTTGTATTTCCTCTATTACTGGAATATAATAAAGCATCTATTGTTTCGCGTTTATTAAATGCCATACTCATGAAACATGTTGAACTTCTGTCTAAAGGAGTAGAATCTGAAGAAAATCTGTCAGCCCAGTAATAAAAAGAGACTCTTTTTGCTGAAGGAAAATGGGGGGTAAATACGCCTATGGAAGGTTCGCCTATATTACACCAGATAGTTGTAGCTTTAGGATCGTCTCCAGATGCGACTCCATCCACAACCATACCAAACCTTGTTGCAGAACGGCTTATGCAAAAAGTTGTATTATAATTTTCAAGATCATTATTTTTCTGTTCTCCGTTTTCCCTGCCATCAATTACGTCTTTGGCTACCTCTATCATTACATTACGATAATTTAACCTTTCATTTTTCCGCATCTGTTCCATCAGGAACTGTGCACGGTATCTTCTTTCCTCTCCATAATTTTTTATAAAAGCATTTGTATTTGTTAAATTTATAAAACCTATAAAATTTTCACCTTCTCCCTCATCTATTACCCTGAAGCGTCTGCCATTTTTATATGTCCTTCTGCCGGTATTAGCATCAACCTTATAATATCTTATTCTATTAGAAAATATCGCAAAGGAGCCAGTCCAGCATTCATACATTGCAGCTCCACCATGAGCATCAATAACTGCAAAATTTCCGCTGATAGTTTGTCTGGCATGATTCCTGTGCCATCGATCCAAAAAATTTTCAAAATCATCCAGAGTTACGCAAGTTTCTAAAGCTTCCCTGGTGAAAGAGGTGTTAGCATTACGCATTTCATTAAAAGTATTAGGATCATATACCGCTGTTAAAGCAATTGCAAACCCTGTATTGTTAGCACCACCTGAACAATTAAGGTATGTTACTGTCCTATTGTATATCATGGTATATCCTTCTATTTCAGGATGCCCACCTACCTCAAAATATGACATCTCCTCATTAAAAGAAGGAGACCAGTCTCTGTTTTTCCAAATAAAGGGCCTATTATTTGTTGATGCAGAAGCAGAAATAACAGCAACATCACATGCCCATAAATTACATCTACTGCTAAACAACAATACCAAGATAAACAAACATAAATTAAAAATATTCAACAAGTTAAAATAACGCCTTTTCTCCATTTAATCCTCCCTGATCACAGGTTAAAGTCTAATTTGAAAAACAAAATGCTCTATCAATATGCAACTGGTGTGCCATTTTAGCCGATATTAATCAGCTAAAACCACAAGATATTGTCATTATATAACACATAAACGCTGTATATATGTGCTCAATGTCAGCTGTTATTTGTTTATATTTTGTGTTTTTACCATATTTATTAATAATTTGGTAATGGGTCAAATCTGTAATTTAGTATGGATATCTAAACCCAATTCAACTTTATTAATCAACAAACCTATGACAATATCATGCATTTTTTCTAACTTTGAAAAGCATATTGTTTTTCGTGTTAACCGTTTGATTCAGGTTCTAAAATTCAGATTTTTTCGTTCAATTTTTTGTGTATTAATCTTGCCCACTTCATGTTTATCAGACTCA